>Ga0207076_1030_pt1 | contig 40310 bp, 39 predicted proteins | sample Alteio_BWMinHeat_62_FD_153568 | JGI IMG/M metagenome (GOLD analysis project Ga0207076, IMG submission 153568) | Enriched cells from forest soil in Barre Woods Harvard Forest LTER site, Petersham, Massachusetts, United States -... | ecosystem: Environmental > Terrestrial > Soil > Temperate forest >... | reverse complement strand
TGTGTACAAGGGCCGGGCTGAACTGATGGACCCGGACAAGGAGCGCTTTGCGCAAGAAACTTCGGCGCGCAGCCTGGCGGAAGTGATAGACGGCGCCGACGTGTTCCTCGGCTTGTCTGCCGGCGGCGTACTGAAGCAGGACATGGTCAAGAAAATGGCCGCCAAGCCGCTGATCCTGGCGCTGGCCAATCCTAATCCGGAAATCTTGCCGGAAGACGTGAAGGCCGTGCGCGACGACGCCATCATGGCCACCGGCCGTTCCGACTACCCGAACCAGGTCAACAACGTACTGTGCTTCCCATACATCTTCCGCGGCGCGCTGGATTGCGGCGCGACCACCATCACGCGCGAAATGGAAATCGCCGTGGTGCACGCGATCGCCGACCTGGCGCAGGCGGAACAATCCGATATCGTGGCTTCCGCGTACGGCATCAACAACCTGTCTTTCGGCCCTGAATACCTGATCCCCAAGCCTTTCGACCCGCGCCTGATGATCAAGATCGCGCCGGCCGTCGCCAAGGCGGCGGAAGAATCCGGCGTCGCTGCCCGCCCTATCCAGGACATGCAGGCCTACGTCGACAGGCTGCAGCAGTTCGTCTACCACAGCGGCACTTTCATGAAGCCGCTGTTCCAGGTCGCGAAAAAAGCAGAAGCCGCCCGCAAGCGCATCGTGTATGCGGAAGGTGAAGAAGAGCGCGTATTGCGCGCGGTACAGGTCATCGTCGATGAAAACCTGGCCCGGCCTATCCTGGTCGGCCGCCCGAATATCCTGGAGCAGCGCATTGCCCGCTTCGGCCTGCGCCTGCGCGCCGGCGTTGACTTTGAAGTGATCAATCCTGAGCACGACGACCGCTATCGCGCTTACTGGCAGACTTATTACGATATGACCTGCCGCCAGGGCAACACCCAGGAATATGCAAAGCTGGAAATGCGCCGCCGCCATTCGCTGATAGGCGCGATGATGATACACAAGGGCGACGCTGACGGCATGATCTGCGGCACCTTCGGCACTACCGGCCTGCACCTGAACTACATCAACCAGGTGCTGGGCAGGCGCGAAGGCGTGAAGGTGTACGCGGCAATGAATGCGCTGATCCTGCCGGATCGCCAGGTCATGATGGTCGATACCCATGTCAATGAAGACCCGACTGCGGAACAGATCGCCGAGATCACTATCCTGGCCGCAGAAGAAATGCGCCGCTTCGGCATCCTGCCGCGCGCCGCGCTGCTGTCGCATTCCAACTTCGGCTCCAGCAACAGCGCTTCCGCGCTGAAAATGCGCGCCGCGCTGGCCATCATCAAACGCGACGCGCCAGACCTGGAAGTCGACGGCGAAATGCATGGCGACACCGCGATGGATGCTGCCTACCGCAAGAAAATGATGCCATGCACCACGCTGACCGGTGAAGCCAACCTGCTGGTGATGCCGAATATCGACGCCGCCAATATCTCGTATAACCTGCTGAAAACCACGGCCGGCCACAATATCGCGATCGGCCCTATCCTGCTGGGTTGCGCCAAAGCCGTGCACATCCTGACGCCATCAGCCACGGTGCGTAGGATCGTGAACATGACGGCGCTGTGCGTGGTGGATGCGGTAGCGCAACGATAGGTCTATTGCCTGATTAGAGGCATGCATGCTGCGAAAGCCGAATTTCCTCACCGGGAATTCGGCTTTTAACATTATTGCATAAGCATTTTTCGTAGACAGATGCTTAACCTTGCTCCTATCACCCAAGACTCCAAAATATTCCAAGCTGAAAAGCTTCTGTACAATACCCGCATGTTGTCAGAATTCGATCTCATCAAACACTATTTCGCCCGGCACTCCCATAGCGCTGCCGGCGCCGATCCGCGCATAGGCCTGGGTATAGGCGATGATTGCGCATTGCTCAATCCCAGTCCAGGCATGCAGCTGGCGATTTCCAGCGATATGCTGGTGTCCGGCCGGCATTTTTTCCCCGACGCAGATCCGGCCATGCTCGGCCACAAATGCCTGGCAGTGAATTTATCCGACCTGGCGGCGATGGGCGCCAAGCCACTGGCGTTCACGCTGGCGCTATCGCTGCCGGAAGCCAATCCGGACTGGCTGGCGCCGTTTTCCGCCGGCCTGCTGGCCCTGGCCGACCACTACCAATGCGCGCTGATAGGCGGCGATACCACCAAGGGACCGCTGAACATCTGCATCACGGTCTTCGGCGAGATCCCGCCCGGGCTGGCGCTGCGGCGCGATGCGGCCAAAGTGGGCGACGACATCTGGGTGTCCGGCACCCTGGGCGACGCGCGCCTGGCGCTGGCCGGCTACTGGAAAGAACATCCCGGACTGATACGCATGGATGACGATGAACACAGGCAGGCGGCGCTGCGCATGCACCGGCCCAGCCCGCGCGTGGAGCTGGGCCTGGCGCTGCGCGGCATCGCGCATGCGGCGCTGGACATCTCGGACGGCCTGGCCGGCGATCTCGGGCACATCCTGGAGCGCTCCGGCGTTGGCGCAGTGCTGCAGCTGGATGCGCTGCCCGCCGGCCCCGTGCTCGCCAAACAAGCGCGGGAAATCCGCCGGCTATACACGCTGGCTGGAGGCGACGACTATGAAATCTGCTTCACCGCCCCTGCCGCCAAACGTGCCGAGGTCGTCGCGGCGGGCGCCGCCAGCAGCACGGCGGTCACGCGCATAGGCAGCATAGAACAGGCCGGCGGCCTGCAGCTGCTGGATGCGGACGGCAAGCCGGTCAGCATCGACATCCAATCCTTCGACCACTTCACCAGTGCATGACCCCATGACGACACTAGAACAAGGGCAAACCGCAAAGGTCAGCAAGCCCACGGCCCGCTTCATGCTGGCGCATCCGGCGCATTTCCTGGCCCAGGGTTTCGGCAGCGGCCTGTCGCCCATCATGCCCGGCACTTCCGGCACCCTGTTTGCATGGCTGGCGTTTAATGTACTGACTGCACGCTGGCCGGAAATTTTTACCCCGCTCAACTGGGCCATCATCATCGTCGCCGGATTTTTCATCGGCGTCTGGGCATGCCAGGTTACCGGCCGCAATATGGGCGTCGCCGACCACGGCAGCATGGTATGGGATGAGATCATCGCGTTCTGGCTGGTGCTGATCTTCATCGTGCCGGCAGATTTTTCTACGCAATGCTGGGCGTTTTTGTGGTTCCGTTTTTTCGACATGGTCAAGCCGCCGCCGATACGCTGGTTCGACCAGCATATCAAAGGCGGCTTTGGCGTGATGTGGGACGATATCGTGGCCGCGTTTTATACGCTGCTGCTGTTTGCGCTGTGGCGGGTAGTATAACCGGCGCTCATATCGCCATACGCCGGCCGTGATTTCATCCCGCTGTATATCCTAGACAACGACAACCAATTTTCCATTTGCCGCGTTGTCCTCCATTAGCGCGTGCGCAGCAGCCAGCTCCGTGAATGGAAAGACCCTAGCCGGGCGGCCCCGCAACTGGCCATTGGCGGCCATGTCGACGATCTGCTGCATCGGTATATCCGACAGTGGAAATTCCTCGTCACCGAAACTGAAGCTGCCGAAGAAGCTAAGCTGCACCCCGCCAGGCATCTGACTGAGCGGATTGAAATCCACCATCGGCGCAAGCCCGCCCAGAAATCCCGCGAGGCATACGTGGCCGCCGCGCTGCGTGGCTGCCAGGGAATCGAGTATCGTGCTATTGCCGACAAGATCCAGCACCGCATCCACCTTGCCGCCTATCCCTGCCAATGCCGGCGCCAATCCATCCTCCGCAACCACTACATGGCTAGCCCCCAGCGACGCCAGCAGCGGCGCGCGCCCGGCGTTGCGCGTGGTCGCAATCACCTCGGCACCCAGCTGCACAGCGATATCGATCGCGGCCTGCCCCAGGCTGGATGACCCTCCGCGCACTACCAGCCGCTGCCCCGGCTGCAAATGCAGATTCCGGTGCAGGCAGGTCCATGCAACAGCATAGGCTTCCGGCAAGGCGGCGAGCGCATCCCATTCCAGCGAGGTATCCACCGGTATGACATTAGCAGCCGGCACCAGCGTATATTCAGCATAGCTGCCGTCGATAGTCCTGCCCATGCCCCCCATCATGGCCATCACCGTCTGGCCGGCTTGCAAGCGTCGAGTCGCATCCGCGACGACACTGCCTACGCATTCTATCCCGCTGATCGCTGCCACATTTCCCCACTCGCCACGTCGCATATACAGTTCGGCATGGTTCAGGCCGAATGCGCGAACCTGTATCAACACCGTGCCCGGTGCCAGGACCGGCATCGGCACTTCCTCTAGCCGCAACATGTCCGGGCCGCCAAAATTACTTCTTACGATTGCCTTCATTCCCAGTTCCCCTTATTCCCATGAATATCGAGGCTCCATGCTAATATCAGATTATGTCGAAGAAAATTACTTTATTTATACAAAGATAGTAGGAAATAACGACAATGTCAGAGCCGACACTTTTGCAGTTGCAATGCTTCGCGGCATTGGTGGCAGAGGGTAGTTTTGCAGCCGCAGCCGCCCGCCTCCACCGCACCCACCCTACCGTCCACGCCGCAGTCAAGTCGCTGGAAGAGCAGCTGGGGATCGCGCTTCTGAACCGGGAAGCGTACCGCACTTCACTGACACCGGAAGGCGCCGCATTTCATTCGCGCGCGATTTTATTCCTGCATCAGTTCGATGAATTAAAGCGCGAAGCCGCGCAACTGGCGGCCGGGGAAGAACCTGAACTGCGGGTCGTGGTGGGCGACCTGTGCCCCTTGCCCGAGACGCTGGGCATGCTGCGGCGATTTTTCGCTGCGAGCAGCGGAACCCGCTTGAATTTTTTATTCGAGGCCATCGGCGGCCCCTGGGAACGCCTGCGCAATGGCGATTGCGACCTGATCTTCCATCATCTGGACAAGCCTTCGCCGAATATCGAGGCGATTGAACTTTTCGAGGTAAAGCTGGTGCCGGTCGCCGCCCCAAGTTTTCTTGCGCAGGCGATCAGCAATACCCTGAGCCCGGACGATATGCGCCCCTATATGCAGTGTGTGATACGGGATTCCAGCCAGCAGCCTTCCGGCGCCAGTTATTACCTGATAGACGGCGCGCGGACCTGCAGCGTTCCAGACCAATTGATGAAGCGCGAACTGATCGTGCAAGGCCTGGCATGGGGGCATCTGCCGCTGCATATGGTGGCCGAAGATATCCAGGCGAAGCGCTTGCTGTCGCTGGAAGGAAGGCATCTGCGCGGCGCCACGCTGCTACATTTTGCCGCGCGCCGGCGCGACGTTGCACACGGGCCCGTTGCGGAGCGCCTGTGGCGACAGCTGAGAGAGTACGGGGACCTGGTCCAGAAAAATCGCAATCGCGTCGGACAAAGATCAAAAAAATGAGGGACTGCAGCGCATGGCATGCGCTGCAGTCCCTCATCTAGCTTTGTGAAAATCACCGCAAACAGAAAAGAGCACCGGCGTGTCATTCAGTGGCTTAGGTTTATTTATAAATACCGCAACCGATAAGCACATCGCCGACTTTTTCTATATAGGTGCTCTTCGGCTCTATCTGCTTGGTCACCGGATTGGGCCATTTGTAATCGACCCAGCCCTTGCCTTCCTTGCTGTTGGCCGCGGCGATAAAGCCCTTCACGATAAACTTGCCGTCGTTGTCTTTCAGCTCCAGCAGGTTCTTGCCTATCATCTTCGCATTGGCGCCATGCGCCAGCGTGATGCCGTCGCCATTGGTGGCATAGGCAAACACATACAGGTCCTTGACGACAAACTGGCCCTTGGGATTATTGAATTCGGCAAAGGCTTTTTCCTTGCCGTTTTCCTTCAGGTAGGCTGCCGCTTTCTTGACCAGCGCCACGGCCTCGTCGGCGCTGCCTTTATCTGCGGCCAGCGCGGCCGGGCCGAAGCCCAGTGCCAGCAGCGCGAAGAAGATTGTTGTGAATAGTTTTTTCATCTTATTGTCCCCTGTTGTTATTGAACTGCAACATCATTCTAGGCCAGGCTATTCACAAAGCAATGTTCTTTTATAACGAAGTCGCCGCCCTCGCCGCCTGCTCATACAAGCCAGACAGCACGCGCAGGAAGCGCGCCAACTCGCTCAGTTCAAAGCTCTCGGTGCCGTCGCCGGTCAGGCCGGATACCAACACCTGTTCGCGGATATCGTAGTAGCGCTTGCATACCGCCTGGCCTGCTTCGTTGGTGGAATATAAAACTTCCTTGCCGCGCTTCTCGGTCTGCACCAGTTCCAGCGCCTGCAATTTCTTCAATGAGTAATTGACGATATGCGTGTCTTCTATGTTCAGGATAAAGGCGATGTCGGCCAGCTTTTTTTCGCGCGCGCGATGGTTGATGTGGTGCAGCACCAGCACGTCGGTGATCGTCATGTCCTTCATGCCGGCCGCCGCCATGCAGCGCACTGCCCAGCGGTTGAACGCGTTGCCGGCGATGATCATGCCGAATTCAAATTCGCTCAGCTCCGCACTGCGTCCTTGCGCCAGATGCGCGGAAGACACGATGGGCACGCGCACTGCGCTTGCACTCGCGGTAGAGGAGGATGCGGCCTGGCTCAGACTGGCCTTGCTCTTGCTTTTGGTTACCGACATACGGGGTCTCCTGATGATGCCGTTGATTTTATGTGCGGCCCTGATAGGGCCGATCCTGGGGTTTGTAATTACATATTACCTTGAGATCAACAAACAAAAATCAATTTCAAGTCCAAAACACTAATATATTAACTCTAAAATTGACATAAATATGCCGATAAATGCCACTATTTATCGATAAAACCTTGACTAAACGATCGTTCGTTCTATTCGCGATATTACCATTCGCTGATAAAATCTTTCTTTTCTGTCCGTATTTTTAACAAAAATCATCGATGTATACGTAGGCGAATAGATATTTTGAGCGATCTCACCATTTTAGATTGAAATTAATATTCATTCACGCATAAAATGGAAATGCAAAGGCCGGAGCAAAATCCCGGTCGTGTACGCAAACCCAATCCAACAACGAAGCCCATCATGAACCAGACAGACACTACGGACGCCTGTCCGCTTACAGCACACAAACAACACCCCCATCAACGCAAGCCAGGAGACAGGCAATGAGGCCCTACGCCAAGATCACGCCGTCCTTCTGGATAGGCGGCACCGGCAGGGAACTGCGCAAACGCGGCAACCATGCACAACTGCTGGCGCTATACCTGGTGAGCGCGCCGCTGTCCAATATGCTGGGCCTGTACTACCTGCCCAAGGCGATCATCGTGCATGAAACCGGCATGAGCCTGGGAGATGCCACGAAGGCCCTTCGATGCTGCGCCGAAGCAGGCTTTTGCCACTACGACGAAGACAGCCAGATGGTGTGGGTGCCGGAGATGGCGCGCTTCCAGGTAGAAGCGCAGCTCAATCCCAAGGACAAAAGAGCGGCCGGCATGCAGTCCGAATACGACAGGCTCCCTGACAATCCCTTCCTAGGGGCTTTTTACAATAAATATGTCGACGCATTTTGCATGATCCACTGCAGAAGGGGCAGCACCGAGGTAGTTGTCGCCCCGGAAGCCCGCTCGAAGGGGCTTCGAAGCCAAGAACAAGAACAGGAGCAAGAACAAGAGCAAGACAAAAGTCAAAACCCCACTAACACTGACGTGTTAGTTGTCGACAGCCTTGCTGACGACGCGTCCGGCGACCGCAAAATAACAAAAGCCCAGGCCAAGCCAACTGCAGCAGAACTGTATGAACGGCTGCGCCGCATGGAGATGGGTGGCGGCACTGCTGCTCAGAATGATGCCGACGATGAGTTCAGCAAGCCTGGGCCTGTGATTGCAAGAGCGTTGTCGCGGGCGAAGTATGCACCTGGGCTTTAAAAATGATGGCTGGACCAACACACGGCCATATCTTCCCCGTATTATTCCATTCATCGATGCAGAAATAGGCAGCAAATTCGAGCGGGATGAAGAAGGCGATTTCGTTCTACTTGATGAAGAAGATCAATGAAGTGAATGCCGGGGTAGTACAAGGATATGGCAAAGATCGTAGGGTGCAATGGGCTCTATCTATTGCACCGCTCTTGATCAACCTGAGGATTTCGCGGAAGCCAAAATATCTTCCCGGTTCTTGATGCGCTTGATTGCAGGCTCGACTTGCACGCGACACTTTTAATATCTCAATCGGTAGATGTAAAACGGTGCAATAGATGAAGCCCATTGCACCCTACGATACATCTTGCAGCTGGCTATATGGGCCGTTCTTCAAGCAGGATCAAGCCGTCCCGGTCGACGCTGGCTAGCAATCTCTCATAACTGCGGATCGATGCATGGCGGGTATCCATAGTATGGGCATGGGTAGCCGTCACAACTAGCACTTTTGCGCCTGCTGCCTCGCCGGCGAGTATGCCGACAGCGGCATCTTCGAAAATCAGGCAGCCGCCGGCATTGACGCCCAGCTTGCGGGTTGCCAGCAAGTAGCAGTCAGGGTTGGGCTTGCCGGCGGCGACATCCTCGGACGTCACCAGCACAGGCGGAATGGGGATGCCGGCTGCTTTCAGGCGGCGGATGGCCAAGGCCTTCGGAGCGGAGGTCACGATGGCCCAGCTGGCTGTGGGCAGCGAATTCAAGAAACTGATGGCGCCAGGTACTTCGACTATACCGTCTACGTCGTCAATTTCCGCTTGTGTAATCCCGCAGGCTTCTGCTTCCGCATCTACGCCAGGCAACGCCAATCGCGCCACCGTGTCTACCGAGCGGGCGCCGTGTATAGTCGGCAGGAAGGCTGCTACATCGAGGCCATGGCGCAGCGCCCATGTGCGCCAGATGCGTTCTGCAGCGGCGATCGAGTTGAGGACGGTGCCGTCCATATCGAAGAGCAAGGCGCGGTACCGGCCTTTGAGTGCCGATGAGTCGTGGGCAGGCAATTTCAATTTCCTTCAAGGATCGCAGGGAGGATTCCTCAAGAATACCTGTTTGACCTGGTCGGCGCAAAGTTATTGGAATCCGGAAAAGCCCAGGCAAATCGAAAGCCCAAAAAGAAAAACCCGCCGCAGCGGGTCTGTCTCGAACATAAGACTGCTTATTGCTTGCGACGACGTGCGGCAGCAAAACCTAGCAAACCCAGACCAAATAAGGCCAGAGATGCTGGCTCAGGAACCTCTGCTGCGGATGTGAAAACGTGGTTAAAAGCACCGCCACCTTGACCCGCGCGGTCATTACCGACGTAAGCGGAGAAGTCGCCAGTGGTGTTATAACCGGGAGCACCGACATCGGAAAAGAAATTTTCAGCAAGCGATTGGCCGCCACCATAACTATTGTACAAAGGCAGATATGTGCCGTTACCGTAGCCGTCATACCAGGCCTTATGGTCAACCAGCGAATCCGAAGTCGAAATGGCATAAGCAGAGCCTACCGGCAGGTTGCCGAAAACCAGTGCTGCAGCATCGAGAGCCGAGTAAACGGCTGGCCCGCTTTGCCATGCGGGACCGCTTCCCACATTGTAATCGCCAATGTAAGTCCAGGATGCATTGCTGCTGTCCGTATAGGTATTGCCTACTATCAGAGCCGCCTGGCTTGTCGTTGCAAGCAGTGCCAGAGTTATTGCCGCCAAAAATTTAGTTTTCATTGTCATTCCCCTATTTATAAAGCCATTTTTTATTTAACAATGGCTTATAAGCAATTGGTGTGCCAGGGAAATATTTTGATGGCAACAGAAAATTTTTTTAAATAAAATCAATATCTTAGAGAAGAAAAACACCTTCACTTCTTAGTATATTAATGATTGACAGCAACAAGTGTAAATTTTTCCGACATCTTATTTATTGACTGCATGTCCTTACATCTGCCTGGCGATCCGCTTACTCTTATTCCTGTTAAAAAGCCGCAAGCTGTATAAATAAATCCCAGTGCACCGCGCCCGGCAAACCGCGTGAAGCCGCGCAGCCGGACACTCGCCGCATTCTTCACTGATCTATCTTGTCGCAGGCAAGCGCCAGTACACTCGGTGCAATAGATGAAGCCCATTGCACCTTACTTAAACCAACGTCGCTCAGATTTTTAAATCCGTCACAAACATCTTGCCCGGTGCATGGGTAATGCAAAACGGGATGCGGCTCAGTTCGGCGATGTATTGCGGCGTGACGCCGCAGGCCCAGAATACTGGCAGCTCGTCTTCCATGATTTCCACCGCATCTCCAAAATCCGGCTTTGCCAAATCATGGATGCCGATTTGCTCCGCATGGCCGATATGCACCGGCGCGCCGTGTACTTGCGGGAAGCGGCCAGAGATTTCCACAGCGCTAGCGATGTCCCGGCTTTTTATAGGCCGCATGCTGACCACCATATTGCCCTGGAAGCGGCCTGCCGGCGCGCACGGGATAGTGGTCTTGTACATCGCGACATTGCGCTGCTGCTGCACGTGGCGCAGCGGGATGCCGGCCTGCATCAAGGCACTTTCGAAAGAAAAGCTGCAGCCCAGCAGGAAGCTGACCAGGTCGTCGTGCCAGAACTCGCGGATGTCGGCGACCTCTTTGACGAACTGGCCGTTCTCATGAATGCGGTAGCCAGGGATGTCGGTGCGCAGGTCGGCGCCGTTTGCGCATACGGGCTCGAACCGGCCCGGCTCCAGCACTTCCACCAGCGGGCAGGGCTTGGGATTGCGCTGGCAGAACAGCAGGAAGTCAAATGCATACTCGCGCGGCACTATCATCAGGTTGGCCTGCACAAAGCCAGGCGCGACGCCGGTGGTGGGGCCGGCGTTTGGGTCATTGCTGGCCGCACTGCGGTACAGCGCGCGCAATTCCGCCGGAGACAAATTAGCCATGTTCATGCTTACACTCCTAGATAGGCCTTGCGAACATCTTCATTGCCCAGCAATTCCTGGCCGCTGCCTTCCATCACGATGCGGCCGGTCTGGATCACATAGCCGTGGTCGGCAATCGCCAGCGCCTTGTGCAGGTTTTGCTCCACCAGCAGCACCGATACGCCCTGCTGGTTCACCAGCTGTATCGTGTCCAGCACCTTGGTGACGAACTTGGGTGCGATGCCCCACGAAGGCTCATCCAGCAGCAGCAGCTTGGGCTTGGCCATCAGACCGCGGCCTATCGCCAGCATCTGCTGCTCGCCGCCGCTCATGGTGCCGGCTTCCTGGTGGCGTCTTTCTTTCAGGATCGGGAACAGCGTATACATGGTGTCTATCGACTCTTCCACCTCCTGCTTGTCTTGCCGGGTATAGGCGCCCAGCTGCAGGTTGCGCTCCACCGTCAGGCGGGCAAAGATGCGCCGCCCTTCCGGCACCAGCGACAGGCCCAGGCTTACCCGCTTGCATGCATGCACCTTCTCTATGCGCTTGCCATCGAAAGTGATTTGTCCGTCATCGGCCGCATTCAGCCCGGCGACGGCACGCAAGGTGGTGGATTTGCCGTTGCCGTTGCCGCCCACCAGCGCGACGATTTTGCCTTTCGGCACATCGATATCGACCTTGGACAAGGCCAGCACGCCGTCATAGCTGACTCTTAAATTACGTACCTGCAGCATCATTCATCTCCCAGATAAGCGGCGATCACCTTGGGATCATTCGATACCTCGGCCGGTTTGCCGTCAGCAATCTTCTTGCCGTAGTCCAGCACCACGATCGCATCGGCAATCGGCATGATGCCTTCCAGTACATGCTCGACGATCAGGCAGGAAATGCCCTGCTCGCGTATCTTCAGCACCACCTCCACAGTTTCCTTGACTTCGGTCGGATTCAGGCCGGCCATCACTTCGTCCATCAGCAGCAGTTTGGGTTTGACCGCCAGCGCGCGCGCCACCGCCAGCCGGCGCTGTTCGCTGATGGTCATGCTGCCGGCGTGCTTGTCCTTGAACTGGCCCAGGTTGACAAAATCCAGCAGCTCGGCCGCGCTTTTCCTGGCGGTAGCCACATGGCGGTTGATCAGGAAGGCGCCAACCATCACATTCTCCAGCGCTGTCATGCTGGTGAAGGTACGCGCCACCTGGAAGGTGCGGCCTATGCCGGCGCGTGCGCATTGCTCCGGCGAATAGCCGGAGATCTTCTTGTCATTGAGCCAGATGTCGCCCGAGGTCGGCGGCGCGTAGCCGGCGATGCAGTTGAACATCGTGGTCTTGCCGGCGCCGTTCGGCCCTATCAGGCCGACGATCTGGCCGGCGCCCATCTGGAAGGATACGTCCTGGTTGGCCGTGATGCCGCCGAAGCGCTTGGTCACATTTTCTACACGCAGCAAGCTCATACCTGTTCTCCTTGCGCCCGCTGGGACTGTTGGGCCTTGCGCCTGGCAAACATCTGCCTGAACCAGCCCAATACGCCGCTGGGGTAGTACACCGCGATAATGACGATCAGCGCCGCATAGATGATCAGGTCGGTGCCGCGGCCGGAGCCACCGAAAAACATGCGGGTACCCTCTTCTATCAGGGTCAGCACACCGGCGCCGACGATAGGGCCGAACAGCGTGCCGACGCCACCCAGGATGGACACCAGCGCCATCTTGATCGACAGCCCGGTGTGCAGCACCGAGGCCGGGTCTATATACAATTCTTTCTGCGCGTACAGGCTGCCGCCTATCGCCGTGAAAAAGCTGCTGACGGCAAACGCGATCTGCTTGTATTTACTGAGGCTGATGCCCAGGCTGCGTGCCGCATCCGGCTCATCCTTGATGGCGCGGAAATAGTAGCCCAGGTAACTTCTTTCTATCAGCAAGTTGGCCAGCAGGGTCAGCAGCAGCAGGCCCAGCGCCAGGTAGTAATACGGCTCCTTGTCGGCAAAGATCAGCACGCTCCAGCCCTGCTTGTCCATCGGTATGGTCAGGCCGACTGCCGCGCCCGCGTATTCCCAATTGGTGAAGATGATCTGTATGATCTCGGCCACCGCGATGGTCGCCATCGCAAAGTAGTGCCCTTTCAGGCGGAAGCAGGACCAGCCTATCGCCAGGCTGATGAACGCCGCCAGCAAGCCTCCGGCCAGGATGGACAGCCAGGGGTTCAGACTGCCCAGCGTGATCAGCATGGTTGACGTATATGCACCCAGTCCATAGAAGGCCGCATGGCCCAGCGAGATCTGGCCGGCATAGCCGCCTATGATATTCCATGACACGCCCAGCTGCGCCGCCATCAGTATCAGGATCGCCAGGTTCTGGTGCGAAGGGTCCTTGACAAAAAACGGCACCAGCAGGGCAATGGCCAGTATCACTATCCACAGCAGGTATTTAGGCTGGAAGGTCCTGGCCGGTATCGCCGGTGTGGCCGGCGCTGCAGACTCTATCGGCGGTATGCCTACCGCCGCTGTATTTTCTAATGTGTTCATCGTGTTTCCTTAAGCCTTGCCCAGCAAGCCCTGCGGGCGGAACATCAATACCGCCAGGAACAATCCCAGCACCAGCGCCATCTTGTATTGCGGGCCTATCAGCAGGCCGCCCATCACTTCCACCACGCCCACCAGCACACCGGCCAGCAAGGCGCCGACCACGCTGCCGAAGCCGCCCAGGTTGACCACCACAAACGCGATCAGGATGAAATTGGCGCCGACTTCAGGGAAGATGGGAAAGAAGGTGGACAGCAAGGCGCCTGCGACACCGGCGCAGGCCGCGCCTATGCCCCAGGCCAGCGCAAACATCTTTTGCGAATCTATGCCCATCAGCTGCGCTGCCTCTTTGTCGGCGGCAGTTGCCTCCAGTGCGGCGCCGGCCCGGGTCTTGGTCAGGAACAGGTAGATGCCCGCGGTCACCAGGATAGCGCCGACGCCGGCGGTCACCTGCGGCGAGCCTATCTGTATGCCGGCTATCGACACGTGGCCGCTGACGATACTATGGTCCACGGTGCGGAAGTCGGGCTTCCACAGGAATTGCGCAATGCCGCGGAACAGTATCATCAGGCCGAAGGTGGTAAAAATCTGCGACAGCATCGACGCATTGGTGATTTTTTTGATGACTACCTTGTAGATCATCACGCCCAGCGCAAACAGGAACAGGGCCGTCAGCGGCAGCGTAAAAATAGGGTCCAGCGCATACAGCGAATACATCCAGAAACTGGCGTACATGCCGAACATCAGGAACTCGCCATGCGAGAAATTCACGATATCCATTACCCCGAATATCATCGTCAGGCCGATCGCGACCAGCGCGTAGATCAGGCCTATCAACACCCCGGACATCAGGGTTTGCAGCAGTATTTCCAAGGACATCATGTTCTCCCCAACCGGAATCTTTTGCAGCGCGTATTGGTAGGGTGCAATAGCGTCAGCGTATTGCACCGCAACGGCGTCAAAACTACGAGCACCTTCTTCGCACTTTTTATTTCACACAGATTTTTACGGTGCAATACGCGCGTTGCGCCATTGCACCCTACTGTCTATTTACGCGCGTCCCACTTCGGCATAGGCCAGACGACATCGCGGGTCGCCATGTCGAACGGCCATACAGTGTTGTACTTGCCGTCGATGATCTGCACCAGGATGCCGGAGCCGTACATGTTCTGGCCCTGCTCATCGAACTTGATGCCTTTCCAGGGCATGATGATCTTGCTGCCGGGGATATTGGTTTCAGCCAGCGCCTTGCGGATCGCTTCCGGTTCGGTGGATGCGGCGCGGTTGATCGCATCCGCCAGTGTCATCAGGCCGGTGAAGGTGCGTGAGGAATTGCCGGTGAAATCAGCCTTGTATTTGCTGTTGTACAGGTCGTTGACCTGCTTGATCAGCGGATTGTTCTTGGCCAGGTCGGGCGACCAGACTTCGCGCGTGATCACGTAATCGGAATCCTTGCCCAGGCTGCGGCGAAACTCGGTGTCGGTGAAGCCGGCGTTATTGGCCAGGATCATGTCCGGCGAGAAGCCGAGTTCCTTGTAGGTCTTCATCGCCATGATCGCATCGCCGAGGTAGGAAGACTCCATCACCACTTGCGGGTTGCTGGCTTTCAGCGACTGGATTTCCGAGGTCAGCTGGGTGCTCTTGGCGGGATAGGTAATGGTCTTGACCATGTTGTAGCCGCGCTCTGCCGCCAGCTTTACTTCCAGCTTGGTGGTCTCATTGCCCCACAAGGTGTTTTCATTGAAGGTAGCCAGTTGCTTGACCTTGATGCCCTTCTTTGCTTCCAGCTCCTTGAAGAACTCAAAGAAGTTGTGCACGAACAGGTCGTCATGTGCGGTAGTGCGGAAGAACCATTTAAAGCCGCGCTGGGTCAGCGTGGCTGACGAGGATTCCGGGTTCAGGTAAGGGATCTTGTAGCGCTCGGCGACCTGGCTGGAGGTGGCGGTAACATTGCTGGCGTAGGCGCCGATGACGGCCACTACCTTCTCTTGCGTGATCAGTCGTTCGGTTTCGGAAGCGCCTATCTGCGGATTGCCCTGGTGATCGGCAAACACGAGCTTGATCCTGGCACCCTTCAGGCCGGGCAAGCCGCCGCCGGCCGCGAACGGCAAGTTGGGTATGCCCTTGGCGCCATTGTTGATGATGTCGGCGGCCAGTTCCAGCGCATTCTTCATCTCGGCGCCGGAAGATGCGGCAGCACCGGACAAGGGGTAGATCGCACCTATCTTGATTTCCTGCTGCGCGTAGGCAGTTACGCTGAATGCCAGCGCCGCGCCCAGCAGCATCAATTTCTTGAACGACTTGATGACCATGGTGAAACTCTCCTCATTAGTAACATCGATAATTATTTATTTGTATTACCCGTTTTTATTTACTTCGCTTTCACACCAAGCATTTACCGCATACCGCCAAGCCAATACCGTCAAGCACCGACTGCCAAATACAATATATTCCTCGACAACATCGCGCCCCATATAATAGTCGCAACTTTTGCGCCCCGGCACTTCATTTCACTCAATTTTTCCCAGGCCGCAATCCAGCCTGTGTGCAGTGCATCAAATCTTCAGTCGACGTTGTGGAAGTACCAAAGCACTGCTGATTTGAGTTGAATAATAGACTTTTTAAATATAATATACAAACGTTTTATAAACAAATTATCTAAATAAACAACAGGTAATTTATTTATATATTCAATTTATACGAAGTCATCAATAATGCGACCTAAGCGTGCAAGGAAGTCGTTTACATGCACCGCATACACACAGGTTGCACCAATATACGCAGGCAAAGTGCCACGAATGGGGGAGTCATGAGTCAGGCAAAGCAAGAGCATGGTCACACCGAACAAGCGCAGCAAACCAGCCCGCGCTGGCAGTTCTGGATAGATCGCGGAGGCACATTCACCGACATCGTGGCGCGCCGCCCGGATGGCCAGTTGCTGACGCACAAGCTGCTGTCCGAGAATCCCGAGCAATATAAGGATGCGGCGGTAGCCGGTATCAAGCGCGTGCTGGGTCTGGCCGCAGACCAGGCCATCTCCCCCGAACTGGTGGAAGCGGTGAAGATGGGCACCACGGTGGCCACCAATGCGCTGCTGGAACGCAAGGGCGACCCGACTGCGTTGCTGATTACCCGCGGTTTCCGGGACGCCTTGCGCATCGCCTACCAGAACCGCCCTCGCCTGTTCGACCGCCATATAGCGCTGCCGGAGCTGCTGTATGAAAAAGTCGTTGAAGTAAATGAGCGCATAGACGCGCACGGCGCCATCATCCAGCCGCTGGACCAAGAGCGGGTGGCGGCCGACCTGCGCGATCTGTTTGCGCAGGGCTATCGCGCGGTGGCCATCGTGCTGATGCACGGCTACCGGTATACACAGCATGAGGCGGCGATAGGCAAACTCGCGGCCGACATCGGCTTCACGCAGATATCGATCTCGCACGAAGTCAGCCCCATGATGAAGCTGGTGTCGCGCGGCGATACCACGGTGGTGGACGCCTACCTGTCCCCCATCCTGCGCCGCTATGTGGACCAGGTGGCGGAGCAGATGCACGGCGTACGGCTGTTCTTCATGCAAAGCAATGGCGGCCTGACCGATGCGCACCGTTTCCAGGGCAAGGACTCCATCCTGTCCGGCCCGGCCGGCGGCATCGTCGGCATGGTGCGCACCGCGCAGACCGCCGGTTTTGACAAGATCATCGGCTTTGACATGGGCGGCACTTCCACCGACGTATCGCACTATGCCGGCGAGTTCGAGCGCGAATTTGAAACCCAGGTGGCTGGCGTGCGCATGCGCGCACCGATGATGAGCATCCATACGGTAGCGGCCGGCGGCGGTTCGATATTGCATTTTGACGGCACTCGCTACCGGGTAGGCCCGGACAGCGCCGGCGCCAATCCTGGCCCGGCCAGCTACCGGCGCGGCGGCCAGCTGGCGGTAACCGACTGCAACGTCATGCTGGGCAAGATACAGCCGCGCTATTTTCCGAAAGTATTCGGCCCGAATGCGGACCAGACGCTGGACCGCGACGCCGTGGTGCAAAAATTCACCGAGATGGCGGCGCAGATAGAGCGCGCCACCGGCAAGCGCAGCACGCCGGAAGAAGTGGCGGAAGGCTTCATCGAGATCGCGGTCGGCAATATGGCGAATGCGATCAAGTTCATCTCGGTGCAGCGCGGCCACGATGTAACCGAATATACGCTGACGACTTTCGGCGGCGCCGGCGGCCAGCACGCCTGCCTGGTGGCCGACGCGCTGGGCATGAGCAAGGTGTTTGCCCATCCGTTTGCCGGCGTGCTGTCCGCCTACGGCATGGGCCTGGCGGACCAGACCGCGATGCGCGAACAGGCGATGGAGTTGCCGCTGGACGACAGCGCGATGGCAGAACTGCAAACCCAACTGGACAAGCTGTCGGCACAAGCCGGCGCCGACCTGCTGGCGCAAGATGTACCGGCAGAGCGCCTGCAGGTGAAACAGCGCGTGCACCTGCGCTACGACGGCACCGATTCGGTGATCGTGGTCGGCATGGACAGCGTAGTGAACATGGTCAGCCAGTTTGAGGCAGCCTATAAAAAACGCTATTCCTTCTTGATGCCGGACAAGGTGCTGGTGATAGAGGCGATCTCGGTGGAAGCGATAGGCAGTTCCGCAGAGGTCCAAGATGCGGGCCAGGCAGCGGTAGAACAGCTGCCGGCACGCGCGGGAGCGCTGCAGGCCAGCGACACGGTGCGCCTGTTCTCCGGCGGCCAGTGGCACGACACCGCACTGTACCTGCGTGAAGACATGCGCGTCGGCGATGTGGTGCGCGGCCCGGCCATCATCGCCGAGAAGAACGCCACCAACATCATAGAGCCGGGCTGGATTGCCGAGGTGACGGCATTGAACCACCTGGTGTTTACCCGGGTGGAAGCGCGCCGGCAAAGGCAGGCGATGGGCACCACCGCCGACCCGGTGATGCTGGAAGTGTTCAACAACCTGTTCATGAGCATCGCCGAGCAGATGGGCCTGCGGCTGCAAAACACCGCATTCTCGGTCAACATCAAGGAGAGGCTGGACTTCTCTTGCGCACTGTTCGATGAAGAGGGCAACCTGATCGCCAATGCACCGCACATCCCGGTGCACCTGGGTTCCATGGGCGACAGCATCAAGACCATCATCCGCGAAAACGCCGGCAAGATGCAGCCCGGCGACGTGTATATGCTGAACGACCCGTATAACGGCGGCACCCATCTGCCGGATATCACGGTGATCACTCCCGCCTTCAACCAGGAGGGGACGCGCATCCTGTTTTATGTCGGTTCGCGCGGCCATCATGCGGATATAGGCGGCATCACACCGGGCTCGATGCCGGCCGACAGCACGGTAGTAGAAGAAGAAGGCGTGCTGATCAATAACTTCCAGCTGGTGCGCGCCGGCGTGTTCCTGGAAAAAGAAGCGACAGCGCTGCTGTCGTCCGGCAAATACCCGGCCCGCAACATCCACCAGAACCTGGCGGACTTCCAGGCACAGATCGCCGCCAACCAGAAAGGCGTGGATGAGTTGCTGAAGATGGTGCAGCACTTCGGGCTAGAGGTAGTGCAGGCCTATATGAAGCACGTGCAGGACAATGCGGAAGAAGCGGTGCGCCGCGTGATCACCGCGCTGAAGGACAGCCACTACGAATACAAGCTGGACAACGGCGCCGTGATCAAGGTAGCGATACGGGTCAACCATGCGCAGCGCTCGGCCGAGATCGACTTTACCGGCACCTCGCCGCAACTGAACAACAACTTCAATGCGCCCAGCGCGATTTGCATGGCGGCGGTGCTGTATGTGTTCCGCACCCTGATCGACGACGAGATTCCGCTGAATGCCGGCTGCCTGAAACCGCTGAGGGTGATCATCCCGCCGGGCTCAATGCTGAACCCGCACTACCCTGCCGCCGTGGTATCCGGCAATGTGGAGACGTCCAGCTGCATCACCAATGCGCTGTACGGCGCGCTGGGCGTGCTGGCGTCATCGCCGGGCACGATGAACAACTTCACCTTCGGCAATGAAGAGCACCAGTATTATGAAACCATCTCCGGCGGCTCCGGCGCGGGCGAAGGCTTCAACGGCACCGACGTGGTGCAAACCCATATGACCAATTCGCGGCTGACCGATCCTGAGATCCTGGAGTGGCGCTATCCGGTGCGGCTGGAGAGCTATGAGATCAATCCGGGTTCCGGCGGCAAGGGGCAGTGGCATGGCGGCAACGGCGGCATACGCAAGATACGCTTCCTGGAAGACATGACCGCATCCATCCTGTCCAACAACCGCATCTATGCGCCTTTCGGCATGGCGGGCGGCGAAGCGGGGCATTGCGGCAGGAATAGCGTGATCCGTAATGACGGCACGGTGGAAGAACTCAGCTTTGTGGCCAGCACCGCGATGCAGGCGGGGGAAATCTTTGTGATCGAGACTCCAGGCGGGGGCGGCTATGGCCCAAGCGCTTCCTGAAGCAGGGCCGGCCGCGTCCACGCCGGCGCCGCTGAGCCTCAGCGGTTTTCTGTACGGCCTGGCAGTGGCGCTGGTCTGGGGCGCGCAGCCGGTGGTCGCCAGCTTCGGCTACCAGGCCGGCATGACCGCACTGGACCTGACCATGCTGCGCTTTGGCGTCAGCGGCCTGCTGATGCTGCCGCTGTTCATCCGGCGCGGCATCTGGAATGCATGCGGTGTGGGCTGGAAACACGCAATCGTGTTCGTGCTGCTGGCCGGCCCGCTGTACAACATGGTGCTGATAGGCGGCCTGCAATGGGCGCCGGCGACGCACAGCTCGCTGATCTATCCGGCCTTTACCCCCATCTTCACCGCGCTGGTCGCCCGGCTGTTGCTGGACGGGCAGCAGCGCATCCCCTTGCTCGGACTGGCGCTGCTGGTGGCCGGCGTGCTGACGGTGAAGCTGGGCGCCATCCTGCATCCGGTGGCCGGCGTCAACCCCGAAGCCTGGCGCGGCGACATGCTGTTCGTTGTTGCTGCGCTGATGTGGTCGCTGTACACGGTGCTGATGCGGCGCTGGGACACCGAACCGCTGGCGGTGGTGGCCGTGGTGCAGGTCGGCGGCTTGGTCGCGCTGCCCTTTTATTTCCTGTTTGAGGGCCTGTCCGTATTCAGGCTGGATACGACGGCGGTTGCGATCCAGGCGCTGTATATGGGCATCGTCGTCAGCGTGGTCTCGGTGCTGTTCTTTAACCTGGCAGTGCGCTTGCTGGGGCCGAAAGCGGCGATGTTCACCGCGCTAATGCCGGTGGTCGGCGTCGGTCTGGCGGTGCTGCTGTTGGGCGAACCTTTGACGGTGTCGCTAGTGCTGGGAACCGTCCTGATCGTCGGCGGGCTCTTTATCGCCCTTAAGAAGAAATAAGCATAAGGGAACGAGGCTTCATATTAATTTCTGCGTTTTGCTTTGCAGCATGAATCCTGTATGCACTTTTGTTTTGCACGCAGCAACACAAAAGCAGATAACCCTCCGTACAAAGTGGTAAAGTAATCCTGTAAGTAAGATAAATGACAGGAGGCCATGCCATGCTCAACTCTGTAGAACTGGCCGCGCAAGTCGGCGAAGCACTGAAATCCAAAAAACTCTTGCTGACCGTGGCAGAGTCCTGCACCGGCGGCGGCATCTGCCAGGCCATTACCGAGATCGCCGGATCATCGGACTGGTTCGACTGCGGCTTTGTGACCTATTCCAATTCTTCCAAGTCTGAATTGCTGGATATATCTCCATCGCTGATCGCGCAGCACGGCGCCGTCAGCGAAGAAATTGCGGCAGCAATGGCGGAAGGTGCGCTGGCCAGTTCCGAAGCGCACATCGCGATATCAACGACCGGCATCGCCGGCCCCGGCGGCGCAGTGCCCGGCAAGCCGGTGGGCACAGTCTGCTTCGGCTGGCAGGTCGGCGGCACTACGCACACCGAGCGGCTGGTGTTTGGCGGCGACCGGCATTCGGTGCGCGAGCAGACGATAGTCCATGCGCTGGACCGCTTGCTGCGCCATCTGAAAGAAGTATAAAAGCCGCGGCCCTGTAGTCTTCAACCTGTAGGGTGGGCACCCGTGCCCACGCGACTGCAAGCTCAAATGAATTGCGCGGCCTGCACTGAGAATAAGCCCAACATTCTTCTTCGACGGCGTGGGCAATATTTGCCCACCCTACCCATCCATCCGTGCCGTCCATCTATCCGCCCTTACCCGCCCTGGCCTTCACTACCAGCGCCTCAACCACCTGCAGCGTCGCCTTGTTCAAGGCCGGGTGCGGTATTCCCTGGTTGCTGGCATCCACCATCGCCGGATTAGTCAGGAAGCGGCCATCGACGACCAGGGTAGGCGTGCTGTCGACCTGATAGCTGGCAGCGATGCGCGATAGATTCTGCAGCCTGGTTTTTACTGAAAACGAATTGTAGTATTCGAGGAATTTGGCCTTGTCGATGCCGTTCTTGACGGCCCAGTCGAGATTGTCTGCGTCGTTCATCAGGCGGCGGTGCTCGACATGCCAGGTAGCCAGCACCTTGCCGTGCAAGGCGTCTTCGTTCTTCATCGCCTCCAGCGTCAGGAACAAGTGTGCTTCCGGATCGTTGGGACCGGTATGCGGGATATGCATGCGGCGGAACACGATATTGTCGCCCTGCTTTTTCACCCAATCCAGCAACTCGGGCTCCAGCATATTGCATGCGGGGCAGTGGTACATGAAAAATTCTATGACCTCGATTTTCTTGCCCACCGACTGCGCCGGCTGCGAATTGGGAAGCGTGCTGTACTCGGCGCCATTTTGCGGGCTGGCCGGTGTAGCGAAAGCGAGATTAGCGAGCAGGCCGGCGGCGGCAATAGCAAGGCTGAAGTAACGCATGGATATCCTTTTCATCTAGAGGGGAAAGGCAGACGTAAATCGCAAAATTCGCGTAAGGAAAAAAATTAAGGCATAGAGCTATATTAACAACATTTCCCGCCCTTGCTCCTGAAATATTGCAGACGCTGCGGCCGGAGTAAAGATTTCTTTTGGCTGCAAATTCAGCTTCAATCCGCACACCGGCATCCATCCGCAATATGAGACCCCCTTGCAGGCCTGCGATAAATTTGGCATGATGCATTCATGGACACCCTACTACCGGCCTCTTTGAATTGCCCGACACCTACCGCACACGCGGCTGGGGCGGATGCGTTCGCCGGTATGAGCCGGGCTGCAGCACCGCAGGCCCAAGCTTCCTCCATTTCCTTCCCCTCCTCCATTATTCGAATTATCCAGGGTCGCTGAGCTACGGCTTTGCCGGTGCTGGGCGCCCCTCAACCGCTATCGTGCGCCGCTGAGCCTGCTCGCGCGCATCCCTTGCAAATTCCATGGAGAAAAATCATGTTCCAACAACTGGAGCGTGCGGACACGCGCGCCTATCCCTCGCTGCACGACATCCGGCAAACCGCTGAGCGCCAGTCCGGCAAGGTACTCACCACGCCGGTGTGGCGCTGGCAAACCGGCGCCGTCGAAGAACTGATGAGCAAACCCGGCAGCGTATGGCTGAAACTGGAGCTGTTTCAAAAGACCGGCACCTTCAAATTCCGCGGCGCCCTGAACTGCTTCGAGGCGCTGGATTATGCGGCCAAGCAAAGAGGCGTGGTCGCAGTCAGCGCCGGCAACCACGCGGTGGCAGTGGCCTACACTGCCAGGCTGATGAATATCCACGCCATCGTGGTGATGCCGCAAAACGCCAGCCCGGCGCGCATCGCCGCCTGCAAGGAATACGGCGCGGAAGTGCAGCTGGCCCCCAGCGTGCATGAAGCCTTCCGCTGGGGCAAGCAGATCGCAGTCGAGGAAGGCCGCGCGATGATCCATCCCTTCGACGGCCCTTTGACGGCGCTAGGCACTGCAACCGTGGGACTGGAGTTGATGCAGCAGGTGCCAGGGCTGGATGCGGTCGTGGTGCCGATAGGCGGTGGCGGGCTGTGCGCCGGCATCTCCGCCGCAGTCAAGCAGCTCAACCCGGCCTGCAAGGTGTATGGGGTAGAACCCTTCGGCGCCGACATCATGTACCGCAGCTTCCAGTCAGGCCGGCCGGAGAAGCTGGACAAGGTGGATACCGTCGCCGACAGCCTGGGCGCACCGTATGCGATGCCCTACAGCATGGACGTATGCCGGATGTTCGTCGATGAAGTGGTGCGCGTCAGCGACGACCAGATCTGCCGCGCGATGTACTACCTGTACCGCGACGTCAAACTGGTGGCGGAGCCCGCTGCTGCGGTGGCCGCCGCCGGCATGTTCGGCCCCTTGAAGGAGAAGCTGGACGGCAAGAAGGTGGGGTTGATCGTCTGCGGTTCCAATATGGATCCGGCGGCATATTCTGAATTGATTACGCGCGGAGCGGTGTGAGACAGGGCTAAGGGAATCGAGGGCTATGCCCTCGTTTGCTTGGGGATTTGTCAATTGCGAAGGGGTGGTATCGCCCCAAAGCGGACCATTGGCTTACCTCAGAATGGCTGTGCAAAAACATCGCTTTCTCAAATCGGGTTATTAGGTTGAATTATCCCGGTTGGCGTAATTTAGGCGGATCGGGATATGCCTATGTCTTCGATCTTGGCAATTGAGAACGAGGGTTCAGATCGGCGCATAAGATCATTGTGGCTCGTCTTTTCTAACGCCGCTGTGATTCGGCCGCATTCAAGATCAAACTGACTTACGACCCATGCCAAGACAACGTCACATAGCAATTTAAGATTGCTATAGTTCTCCGTCATGAGCGTGTCCGCGTGAATTGGTAGAGCGAAAACCTTCTCGATTTTGAATTTTTTCGTTCCGTTATTGATAATTGCCCCCGGTATTGACTGCGAGAGACTATTGTCATCATGGGCGATGTGCTTATTCCTTAATTCCTTAATATAGTTGAACGCCCACAAAGCCAGCTCCGGCTGCCCTTTGAGAACCTGATTCGGTTGAAGGAACCTCCGCGCTCCGCTCGAAAAGCATTTAACAAAGTGGGATACTGCGGAACGCCAAAGCGCTTGCTGTATGAAGGCATCGGTGGGGTGCCTGTTGATTCCTTCCAGGCAATTCAATGCAAACTCTAAATCAGCTTGGTGCAACGCAAGATCCGCGAGGAACTTCCCCTCTTGCCGCGTTAGCGCAACAGCTTTTACGGCATCAGGGAAGCCCAATATCTCGAACCGACCATTCGCAAAACTGAAATTCAAGGATTCCAATTGTGTACCTATAAGTGTCTATGCCATTCAAAAATATGGGGTGCAATCCCGGAAGTCTGCTTCTGGCCGATTTCTGCCCCGCAGGTAGCGGCCTTAGTCAACAACAAAATTCTCATCGGGTTCTAATCCAAAAACGAAGTCCTCGAAAGTTTCCGCCAGCACCGTTACGCGGTAGTCCCACTCTTGGTCCACGTGTACTACTCGGGGTTCTCCGGTGGGTCCAGCCACTGAATAGTCCAAGCAAAGCATGTCGTGCCCTGCAGAGGGGCAATCCGCAAAATAAACTCCGAGCGGAGGATAGCCCCACTCATCAATCCAAAATTCGCTGCAGAACTTTCCGCACAGGGCATTGGGCATACTCATACTAATGCCATAGATGCCGGTAATGGCAATATGACCGTGAGACCAGGACGTCCTACCGGTCGTGCGATAGCACGTTCGTTTTGGTATTCCGCCGTTCTGCGTTCGCATCAGCTCGATATATGCGGATGGTAGCTTATATCCAAGCTTTTCTTCGATTAACGAAACAAGGCTGTCGCTAATGGGTTCGGCCTCATATTCTCGTTTCGAATATTCTGTCGTTTCCCAAAAATCATCTGGCATCTTCATCATGATTTCTATTGAATGGTGACCTCTGAGGAGGCAAAGTCTGCTTGTGGCCGTTAGTGACTTAGTTCTAAGAGGCTTCTATAACCATAGACCGAAGCAAGTGGAGCCTTTCGTCGTTGGTAAGCGCCATCATTTTGTACGCTTTTTCGAATTCGGTAAACTGAGCGGATGATATCTTCTGGTCGTACTCATCAAGCCAATCAATAATGAATTCAAGCCCAAGAAGCCATTCGTCGCGGCGAAGGATATATTCAAGCGCTTCTTTTTTTTGTGCTGCGCTAAGCAAATCGAGCACGCCAAGCGCGGCAGTCTCGCATTGCAAAATTATATTTTCTCGCGTCATAGGCATTGTTAATTATCGAGAGATTCTTTACTAGCTAAGAGATAGTTCTAACTGTCCGCTTGTGACCGAATCCGGCATTAATCCCCGTCACCTGTCTTTTTATTGTCTTGCTTGCGGGGCCCTGAAAAACGAACTCGAAACTCGGTGTTTTCGGTACCTACATTCCACCATCTGTTCTCGATGGAAAAGCTGTCGCGGACTTCCAAGTCCAACGGGCCGTGAGTTTTAATTTTCCATGCCTGTGATGAATTCTGGCATTTAAGTGAATTGCCGTTAGTTTAATAGGCGTTGTCGACTGTCCACTCAGCCGGCTGCCGTCATGTCAATGTGCCTCCCACAGCCAGACGTCGCTGCAGCGACATACGTTCAAGACGCTTTCTGGCGCTGAAGTATCGCCTTCGAGTCATTGAAATCTATAGGCGCCGACGTATGTTCATGAACGATCTTCCAGTCACTTCCTTCAGGCTTTAGCGCCCACGTGATCCTGTTCTGCATAGAGCGCAGGTCTTCGCCTTCAGCGGACACCCCGGCATAACTGACTATCGCGCTGACCACCGCCAGCTCCTGCCCGCCAGCGGTTTGCACGTCATCCATTGTCACCTTCACTCGTTCATTGCCCAGCGAAGAAAACCATCCTTCTATCATCCCTCGCCAAGCCGCGGCGCCTTCGTAGGACCAGACGCCCCACGCATCGAATACCCTCACCTGTTGATCATACAGGCGCATGAACGCATCGACATCCTTGCTGAAAACCGCTGCCTTGTAGGCTTCCAACACGTGCACGATAGGGTTTTCAAGATCGTTCATTTCGGATCTCCTGAGTTCGGGACATTGACGGTTTCATCCTGCCATATAGCGTTCAGCGAACTATGCCATAATTTTGCTTTCTCACACAACAACGCGGCGCCATGACCATCGTCAATTTCGACTCTATTGCCGGCCAATTGCCAGCAGCCTGGAAATCAACTGTCGTTGCCCAAATCGGCAATGCCAGGGTGAAGGTTTTAAGGATGGATGAAATGGCCTATGAAGAAGAGAGCCATGACTACAACGAGGGGCTGTTCGTCGTCAGTGGGCTGATGAAACTGGAAGTCTTGGGCAAGATGATCTGTGTTGAGGCAGGCCAGATGTATCTGGCCGAGGCTGGTACGCCGCATGCGGTCTTGGCGGGCAGCCACGGCACGCTGGTGATCATCGATGTCTGATTGCGTAGACGCTCGCTATCGGTGGCGCGCCTTCTTGCCAGGCTAAACCTCAAGGTAAAATCACCGCATGACAGAGCATACCTCGCCCCTTAGCAAATACTTCAGCACCGCATTCCGCTGGCAGCGTGGCCGCCAGCTGTCCGGATACGACAAGATGCTGCTGCTCCAGAGCTGGTGGCCGCTGCCTTTCGATGTGTATATCCTGCGCTTTCGGGAAGGAGCGGAGATCGCTCCGCATGTCGATACGGTGTCATTCGGCGCTCACTACAGGCTGAATATTGTGGTCAAGCGCGCCGCATCGGGCGGCGATTTTGTCTGCGCCACTCCTATCTATGAAACTGCACGGATCAAGTATTTCCGGCCCGATGCCTGCGAGCATAGCGTCACCCGGGTCAACCAGGGTTCGCGTTATGTGTTGAGCGTGGGCTGGGTGCGGCGTGCCTGAAGTCCTCCGATGGGAAATCGCTTACCGCAGGCCATTTAGTATCGCCTTCTGAATTCTGAAGGCGAGCCTTCTGCAAGCCGGCCCGCCCGTCTAACTTATCATCGTGCCGCTTTTGCAGCGCGCACCGCGTCCATGAAACCGATACGGTCGGTCGTGACGTTACGAGCATCTTCCGGGTTGATTTTTCTTTCGCGCAGCAATTGCAGCAAGGCCGAATTCATGGAATGGCAGCCGTTGTCCGGGTTGGCGACGCTGTCCATCAGCGCGCGCAGGCTTGCGATGCCGCCGGACTCTACCAGCCGCACCACATCCGGATTCGCTGTCAGGCATTCTGTGGCCAGGTGATAGCGCTCGCCGTCCAGCGATGGCAGCAAAGCCTGGCACAGCACGCCACGCAGGGCCTGGGCCAGCGCTTGCGCCTGAGGCTCGCCGTTGCCTAGCAGGCGCAGCATCTTTTGCAGGCCGAGCTCGGTTGAGCGCGCGTGCAGCGAAGCCAGCACCAGCGGGCCGGACTCGGCCAGCGCCAGCGCTTCCTGCGCGGTCTGCGCATCGCGGATCTCGCCGATGACGATCACGTCCGGGCGTTCGCGCAAGGCATCCAGCGCACCCAGGTAATAGCTCGCCACGTCGCCGTCGAAGCCGACCTCGCGCTGGGTGATGATGCATTTGCGTTGCGGGATCAGGGTCTCGACCGGGTCTTCAATCGTGATGATATGGCCGGAGCGGGTTTTGTTGACCTGGTCTATCATCGACGCGATGGTGGTCGATTTGCCCTGGCAGGTGTCGCCGATGATCAGCAGCAGGCCGCTGGTGAGCTTGGCAAAATCCTGCTCGCACTGGCGCAAACCCAGTTCTTTCAGTTCCAGCGGTTCACGCGGGAAACGGCGGATCACGCAGCCCAGGCGTTTCTTGCCCTGGAAAGTGAAGCAGTTGGCACGGATGCGCGCGGTGTTCAGGTCTATCGAGCGGTCAAACGCGCGGTCCTGGATGCGTTCGGGCCAGTTGGGCTCTATCACCTCAAAGAATTCTTCCAGTTCTTCCTTGGTGATGGGCGAATCGGTGACCGCCACCAGGCCTTTAGGCTGGCGCAGCATCAGCGGGCTGTTTTGATGGATCAGGATGTCGCTAAAGTTCAGTCTTGAATTAAGAAGATGCAAAATCTGCTCGACCAGGGTGCCTAGCACCGGATGGCCTTCATTCTCCACATACGACAGCGTGCGAATCTGCGAGGACATGTGAGCTTCCATCATTCTTAAATCTCCCTATTGAATATACCGCTGATTATAAACTCAGTATATTTGCGTAAGGGAAAGATTTTTATTTTGTCGTATTTTGCTCATCTGCGCGCCGGGCCTGGGCGTCTGGCCTCGCCCTGTACTTGGGCAAATAAAGGGAAGAAGGGCTGTTGACGGCCACGGCCAGGGTCTGCAGACAGACTTCAGCTAGCAGACCTCAGTTGGAAGCCGGTTTGGCGCCGGCATACGGCCGCACGCTGTCCTTGAGGGAATCCGGCTGGCCGTATTGCCGGATGCTGGACCATAGCGCACCGGATTTGGCAATGTGCTCAAACAGCTCTTGCAGCACGGCCCTGTCCTCTGCGCCCAGCGAGGATTTGGAGATATACGCACCGCTGTCTATCCAGGGCAGGTCTTCCAGCGGTTCATAGCGCAGCTTGCCCTGCATGGGCTGCAGCCGCGTATCCGTCTGCACCGCACTGCTGAAGATCGGCGAAGTCATGATCGTCGCATCGGCCACGCCGGCCTGGATCAGCCTGGCGATCGATACCGGATCGGCTTCCAGTATCAGGCGGCCCTGTTTTTTCAACTCGCCGATCAGCGCCTGGTAGCTGTCGCCATACGCGTAGCCGCGCAACAGCGCCAGCTTCAACTCGCGGCGCTCCAGCAATTCTTGCAGGTTGTGGATGGCGGGGCGCGCGGACTCCAGCGAAATCAGCGCCGCGCGCACCGAGATCAGCGGCACAAATACGCCGACCTCATCGCGCTGCGGCGACCTGGTGGCGGGCAGCAGCAGGTCGGCTTGTCCTTTCTGGAAAAGCGCTTCCTGGCGGGCGCGGGGCACTGCTGAAAAAACGAAACTGCAGGCGTCCTTTTTGCCGGCGCTGCGCAGCACATCGGGATAGGTTCCGCTGAACTGGCCTTGCGTGATGATCACCGCGGTACCCGTGGGTGACAGCGGCACCGTGATCGGGCGCGAACATTCGCCGGCGAAAGCAGCCGCAGGGATGCAGGCCAGCAGCGGCAAGACGCGCAATACCCGCAGCAGGCGCTGCAAGGCAAGTACCAAAGGCAAGGCGGCCGCTAGCTGCTGGAACATGGTGGCTGAGCTTAGCGGCAAGCGTTGATCGCGTTCCGGGTCTCTTCGGCGACGCGGCGCGCCGCCTGCGCATACGATTCTGCCGCTGCCGGTTTCGCATACAGGATGGCGCGCGAGGAATTGATCATCATGCCGGTGCCTGCGGCGGTACGGCCGGCGTCCACCGTGGCGGCGATATCGCCGCCCTGCGCACCGATGCCCGGTATCAGCAGGGGCATGTCGCCGACGATCTGGCGCACCTGCGCGATCTCATTGGGGAAGGTTGCCCCCACCACCAGCGCGCACTGGCCATTGGTATTCCATTTGTCCGCCACCAGCTTGGCCACATGCTGATACAGCGGCTTGCCGCCCACATCCAGGAACTGCAGGTCGGAGCCGCCTGCATTCGAGGTGCGGCACAGGACGATGGCGCCGCGGTCCTTCCATTCCATATACGGCGCTACCGAATCAAAACCCATGTAGGGGCTGACGGTGACGGCATCGGCGCCATAGCGCTCATAGGCTTCACGCGCATATTGCTCGGCGGTGGCGCCGATGTCGCCGCGCTTGGAATCCAGGATGATGGGGATGTTCGGGTAAGTGGTTTTGATATAGCTGCAGATGGCTTCCAGCTGGTCTTCGGCACGCAGGGCGGCGAAGTAGGCGATCTGCGGCTTAAACGAACAGGCCAGGTCGGCCGTGGCATCGATGATGGATTTGCAAAAGGCGAAAATGGCGTCCGGCTGCTGTGCAATCTCGGCGGGGAACCTGCTGACATCGGGATCTAGGCCAACACAGAGCAGGGAATTGTTTGTCGCCCACGCGGCAGACAGTTTTTCGATGAAAGTCATGAATTGCCTTTTTATAAATATTGATACGCATCGATGCACTGCCAGGTGCACACCGATGCGTTATAACCCAGCATTATAGCCGTTGCCCCTGGGCAGGACAGCGTTCTTGCCGGGTTTACACGTGTTTCAGCATGTTCAATCGTGTTCAAGACAGGCAAGGCAGAGCGGGGGTATGATTCAATAATTCAAATCAATCAACAAAACCCGCCTGCCCTCGCATTGCTTATAAGGGCATCGCTGGTTTTTGCCATTCAGACAAGATGATTTTGCATCGATGAAAAAAACACCAACTTCTAATTTCGACATGCTGGCACTGGACAACCAGTTTTGCTTTGCCCTGTATTCGGCATCGCTGGCCCTGACCAAGACCTATAAACCCATCCTGGACAAGATAGGCCTGACCTACCCGCAGTATCTTGTCATGATGGTGTTATGGCAGCAGGATAATATCCTGGTCAAGGACATAGGCGAATCGCTGTTCCTGGATTCCGGTACGCTGACGCCGCTGCTGAAGCGGCTGGAAGCGGCCGGCATCATCGTCCGCACGCGCGACCAGCAGGATGAGCGCCAGGTGAGGATCACCCTGACGCCGGCAGGAAAAAACCTGAAGAAGGCGGCCAAGGAAATTCCCTTGCAGATCATGTGCGCCAGCGGGCAGACCAGCGAAGTGCTGATCAGGCTGCGCGAGCAGTTGTCGCAGATCAGGGACGACCTGACGGAGAATAATGAGGCAGCCCACGAGGCTTGATGCATCAGGGCAATCATTTCACCTAACGGAAAAATATTTTTCAAAATTAAATTGCACACAATCTAGTTTGCACCTATAATTCACCCATCGGCTTCAGTGATCTACGTCAGCAGTCCACATTTGATGCCGTATTTTGTCGGAGGCTGCTGCGAAATAAGCCTGCCCGTAAGGCAATCATGCCGGGCTGATTTCGCAACGGCTTCTTCATTGATCGTTTCACTATTCAGGAGAATAAACATGCAAGTACTCTACACAGCAAGCGCAACAGCAACCGGCGGCCGCGATGGCCGCGCAGTATCCAGCGACAACCAGTTGTCCGTCAAACTGACCACGCCTAAAGAACTCGGCGGCGCAGGCGGCGAAGGCACCAATCCAGAACAAATGTTTGCAGCCGGCTACTCCGCCTGCTTCATCGGCGCGATGAAATTCGTCGCCGCGGCAACCAAGGTAACACTGCCTGCTGAAACATCGATCAACGGCCAGGTAGGCATAGGCCCTAACGACAAGGGCGGTTTCGGCCTGACAGTAGCATTGAACGTGACCATCCCGGGCATGGACAAGGCAGAAGCTCAGGCACTGGTAGACAAGGCGCATCAGGTTTGCCCTTACTCCAACGCGACACGCGGCAACATCGATGTAAAAATCACTGTGCTGTAATCGCAAGCACTGCAATACCCTGTAGTCCCCTCAAAGGCCGCCGATGCGGCCTTTGGCTTTTCCCGCTCTAGCGGCAAGGCTTGCTACAATGCTTGCGGCGACCATCCACCACAGGGCCAACATGATTCCCCATATCAGCAAAGAACAAATCAGCCTGGCGCTCCCCTACCCGGCCCTGATGACGGCCCTGCGCGATGCATTTGCCGCCGGCATGTGCGCACCGCAAAGGCATGTGCATACTATTTCCGACAATCCCGCCTCCACGCTGCTGCTGATGCCGGTATGGGAATCCGGCGCCAACGCAGGCGCGAAGATGGGCGTCAAGCTGGTCACGGTGGCGCCGCAGAATACAGACCTGCCGTCGGTGCATGCAATCTTCGTGCTGTTTGATGCGCAGACCGGCGCGCCGCTGGCGCTGATGGATGGCGAGGAACTGACCGCCCGCCGCACCGCCGCTGCATCCGCGCTGACGTCCGGCTACGCGTCGCGCAGCAACAGCCGCTGCCTGCTGATGGTGGGCAGCGGCAACCTGGCGCCCTACCTGGCGGCAGCGCATTGCGCGGCGCGCGATATCCTGGAAGTGGCCGTCTGGGGCCGCTCGGAAGATAAGGCCAGGCTGTGCGCCGAGCGCATCCGGGCCAGCGGCGAACTGCCCTCCTACGTCAATATCGAGGTCGCCACCAGCCTGGAAAGCGCCTGCCGGCGGGCCGACATCATCAGTTGCGTGACCACCAGCAATACCCCCGTCATCCTCGGGGAGTGGCTGGAGCCGGGCACCCATGTAGACCTGGTCGGCGGCTTCAAACCCAATATGCGCGAAGTGGACGACGCCGCGATGGCAAAGGCGACCGTGTTTGTGGATACCTATATCGGCGCACTGAAAGAAGCCGGAGACCTGACTCAACCGCTAGCCAACGGCAATCTGCGGCCAACCGCCATCGTCGCGGAACTGGCGGAATTGGCCAGCGGCGCGCATGCAGGGCGCAGCAATGAAGCGGAAATCACCATTTTCAAATCGGTGGGCACCGCGCTGGAGGATTTGTGCGCGGCCAGGCTGGTGTGGTCGCAATTCCAGCCCTTGCCTGGACACCCTTGAATTTGCCAACCCGGCGTTTCAAGCCCGCATGATAGTTCGTTGCGCACCGAAGCATCCGAGCTGCGAGAGCAGGTATACTTGGCCATATCCTATCGACAGGAGCAAGCCATGACCCCCATCGTGCAGCCCCGCTTTTCCCGCATTGCCGCCGCCATCGGGGACCCGACGCGCGCGCTGATGCTGTCGCGGCTGCTCGATGGCCGCTTCTATACCGCCAAGGATCTCGCCATCCATGCCGGCGTCACGCCGTCCACCGCATCGCAGCACCTGAAATTGCTGGTCGATGAAAGGCTGGCGCGGGTGCGCGCGCAGGGCCGGCATCGCTATTTCATGCTGGCCGACGGCAATGTGGCGCATGCGCTGGAAGCGCTGTTGCGCGTGGCCGACGGTGTGTTGCCGGAAACCATACGCTGGCAGGCGCCGGCCATGCGCGGCTTGCGCCACGCGCGCAGCTGCTATGGACATATTGCGGGCGAACTTGGGGTACGCCTTTGCCAGACTTTCATCCAGCGAAATTGGGTGAGCGTCAGCGAGGGCGATGGTAACGACTACGTGCTGACGCCGGCCGGCATCGTCAAATTGCAGCAGCTAGGCCTGGCTGTGCAAACCATAGACGGCTTGCAAGGCAAAAGGATGCTGTATGGCTGTGTAGACTGGTCGGAACGGCGCGACCATTTTGCCGGGCCGCTGGCAGTGGCAATGCTGGATGCCTTCGTCGACCAGGGCTGGCTGCGGCGCGACGCGGATTCCCGGGCCCTGCAGGTAACGGCCGCCGGGCGGAGCAAGCTGATCAAGCCGCTGTTTGAAACCGAGGCCTGATCAGCCATTGGCGGCAAAAGCTTCCCTGGAATTTGACGAGGCTGGCCGTATGAAGCCCTCTGCTTGCTACAAGCGCCTGGCAGACATAATCACCGCATATTGCCGGTATGTCCCAGCGAATAGCGGCCTGGTTGCGGCCACACCGTCAGGCCATGCGGTTCTCGGCCAACCTTCACCTTGTCCACACTGCCCGACGTAGTATCGAAGCGATATACCACGTCATCGTAGCGTCCCGAAAGCCATAGATGCTTGCCGTCGGCGCTAACGTTGCCCATGTCAGGGCTGCCGCCGCCCGGTATCGGCCAGTTCTTGACGACCGTGCGGGTAGCGAAATCGATGACCGACACGCTGCCCTTACCTCTCGGTTTGCCGCGAATCTGATTGCTGCCGCGATTGGCGACATATAGGCTTTTGCCGTCACGGCTAGGGTAAAGCCCATGTGCGCCGATGCCGGTGGGTATGAAGCCTATCTGCTGGAGTGAGGCCCCGTCAACGACGTGCACACCGTCAGCCATCATGTCGGCGACAAAAAATACCTTACCATCTGGTGACGAACGCACGTCCTGAGGCATGCCTTTCGTGGTACAGATTTCCGCGCCCAGCTCGACCGGGTCCGGCAATTTCTTCGGTTTCTTGCCCGGCTTTTCGATGATCGCAAGTACCTCCGGGCGACTGAAATACTTGCTTAGCTTGAGCGTGCCTACTACAGAACGGCTCTGCAAATCGATCTTGACGATCGATCCTCCAAATTCGCAAGTAAACAATGCGAACTTGCCGTCTATGGAAAAATCCGCATGATTGATGCCGTCGCATTGTGGCGCGGCTATCGAATATTGCAACTTCATGCTGTGCGGATCGCGAAAATCCAGGCGCTTCATTTCTTCAACGACAATAATCGCGGATTGACCGTCCGGGGACCAGTACAAATTGTAGGGGTCTTCCACACTGATAAACTTCCCCGGTTTTCCGGTTAAGGGATCGATAGGCGTCATGCTGCCATCGGTACGGCCTTCTGCATTATTGGCGACCCACAATGTACGCAGATCCCAGGACGGCACCACATGCTGCGGATTGATGCCGACCTTGAAGGTATCTATCACCTTCAAGGTTGCCGGATCAATCACAGATACCGTATTGCCCGTATGGTTGGGCACGTAGACGCGCTCCAGTGCGCCCGCCACAGCGGGACTCATGTGGTTGGACGTGGTTTCGCTGTACAGGTTGTTGGGATCAATGACAGCCGGCATGCCGGGTACGGTCGTGACCGGGCCTGGGCTGGAAGCTGTCGCCGCTAACGGCGCTGCATTTGCCGTTTCTAGTTTCAAGGCGGATTCGGCCACGGCCCACCATGCAGCTGCCCCCGCCAAGGCGGTAAAAATGGAAATAGTAATTACTCTTTGCTTACGCATGCTCAATCTCTTTATGTTTCGTTCTATACACTATCCAACACAGGTGACCGGTCAATGCCGAGCCGCCACTGCAGCGCGGATAGCCGCTGTTGTCCTGGCGACGATCAAGTCGACGCCCAGTTGCCCCAAGGCGGCGCTAGAAGCGCGCGGATCGCCGACGATACCGTTGGCGCGGGCCTCTGCCGGGTCGCGCGGCATTTGATCTGTCCTCACCAGGCTTGCATCTATTGCCATCATCAGGGAAGTGTCGGCCACTCCCGCATGCAAGCCTATTTGCGCGTCGGTCAATCCTTTGCTACGCAAGGCCTGCACGTAGTCGGTTTCTACTACGCGGTAATACTCGGCGATGAAGTGCGCGCGCACAGGAGTCGCTGTCCAGTCACGGTTCAGGCGCGCCGCCACCGCTTTCATCTGAGCCTGGTAGCCACCGTGATCACCTATGAATACGATGTCTTGGAAACCATGCTGCCTGAAACTGCGGGCAGCTCCGTCAAGGATGCCTTTGAATGCATCGTCCGGTACTGAAATAGTACCGGAGAAACGCATATGACCGCTGGGCGGTGTAATGTTCCCCTCTGGAACATAGGCCAGAACGGGCGCCACCAGCGCATTACCCAAGGATGCAGCAATCTTGCCGGCCAACACCTTGGCGCGCACGTTATGTTTCCCTAGCGCCATATGCGGGCCGCTTTGCTCCGTGGCGCCAATGGGGATAATGATGGTGGTCTTGCCTGCTTGCAGCTGCTCACGTACTTCGGTCCAGGTCAGGTCTTCCAGGAATACGCTGTTCGACTTCGACCACGCGGACAGGGGAAGCAACGTAAGCCATGCGCTTATTAGTACAAGCGCGGCATGCGCGCTCTTTATTCGGCGGAAAAAGTGCATAGGGTGCTGAGGCATGAATAACTAGATTTCAATTTTTCGGCTTGATATTTAAAGCCATTAGCAGGTTGTTGGATGCAGTTGCACAGCGGCATTATTACCATTGCCAGGGCAGTCTACTGAATCGTGGTGAACAGGAACCGCTATTCTAACCGCATAAATTTGTGCGTCTATACAATTACCTCCAAATACGCTCTCACAAAAAACCTCATTCAAGAAGTACCGCCATCCCGATTTTGAATTGAAACAGTTTTAACCCATCATCAGCTTGGCTTCCCAATTTACAAAGTGGCAATGAAACTCCACTAACGTTACTCAATCGCGAACACCCATGCAAATTGGCGGTAGGCGTACCGGCAACTGTGTAGCATGTTTAATGAGAATATCCATGAACCAGCGAGCAATTTAAAGCATCCTTGCCGCAGGATACGGCAACGGTGTCGTGTGTGGCCAATTTAGCAGGCCCTATGTCTGACGGATCGGGCCCAGACGGCCTCTATGACTGATGATTTGCCGGGAATAGGCAGTTTTTAGGCAAATATGCGCCTAAGAGCTTGCAATAAATACGGCCCCGTTTCTGCATCAACACAGATTTTGGGGCCGGGCAGCTACCGCAACTTATTTACAACTTATTTGATATTCAGCTTGGCCCTGACGGCGGCGCCATAGGCGGGATCGGCCTTGTCAAAGTGCGCCAGCTGGCGCTTCTTGATCACGTCCAACACGCTGCGCATCGCGCCGGCGATATTGCTGGTCAACCGCTCCCTTTCATCGGCGGGCAACAACCGGAACAGGTTGCCGGCCTGAGTGTAGTCGTCTTCTTAAGGCCTGCGCCCTTACTCCTTTTTAGAACAACAACAGGCTGGCCGCCAGCGCCAACATGATCACGCCCACAAAAGCATCCAGCAGCCTCCACGCGGCCGGCTTGGCAAACCACGGCGACAACAGGCGCGCGCCGAAACCCAGTGCGCAAAACCAGACTACTGCAGTACTGATCGCACCGAACGCAAACCACCATTTGCCCTGCCCCGGCTGCTGGCCGCCTACCGCGCCCAATAGCACTACCGTGTCCAGGTACACATGCGGATTCAGCAAGGTCACTGCCAGCACCGACAGCAAGGCTTGCGGCGCAGTCAGCAATACCGGTTCGGCACCGGTATCCAATGCCTGCGCTGAAAAGGCGGAACGCCAGGCGCGCAAACCGTACCAGGTCAGGAATGCGGCACCGCCCCAGCGTGCCAGCAAGAGCAGAGCCGGCTCACCCTCGATCAGGCGCCCCATGCCGGCCACGCCGGCATTGATCAACGCGGTCTCGCACAGGATGCAGGCCAGCACGGTCAGCCCCACGTGCTGGCGACGCAAACCCATGCGCAGCACGTGCGCATTCTGCGAACCTATCGCCATGATCAAGCCGGCCCCCAGGCCAAATCCCTTCAGATAAAACGAAAACATAAGCGCTCCTCAATAATTAGGAGCATTTTGTTACCAAAGCAGTAGAATATGAAGCAATATTAAAATATTAGAGACTTCATTAAAATTTCTTAATATGATTTAACATCACTGTTACTAAAAAACCATGAACCTGGATTCCCGGCAATGCGCCGCCCTGTTGGCGGTGATAGACAGCGGCAGCTTTGAGCAGGCGGCGGCCTTGCTGCATCTGACCTCGTCTGCGGTGTCGCAAAGGGTGCGCGCGCTGGAAATCCAGCTGGGCAGCCCCTTGCTGGTGCGCAGCCGCCCCTGCCGCCCCACCCATGCCGGCCAGCGCCTGCTGCAACATCTGCGCCGTGTGCAATTGCTGGAGCAGGACCTGCACGCGGATTTTTCAGGCGAACAGGCGGAGCTGCTGACAATCGCGATTGCCGTCAATGCAGATAGCCTGGCTAGCTGGCTGCTGCCGGCGGTGGCGGATTTCTTGCGCACCGAGAAGGTACTGCTGGATGTCAGCCTGGATGACCAGGACCATACGCATGCCTTGCTGGAAGCCGGGCTGGCGCTGGGCTGCGTGTCCTCCGAGCCACACGCGATGCGCGGCTGCAGCGTGGAGCGCCTGGGCATCATGCGCTATCGCTGCACGGCGTCGCCTGCTTTCCAGCAGCGCTGGTTTGCCGGCGGCATGCAGCGCAGCAGTGCGCAGAAGGCGCCGGTGGTTGTGTTCAACCGCAAGGACAAGCTGCAATCCGGCTATCTGCAGCAGCATTTCGGCATACTGGAACACAGCTATCCCTGCCATTATGTGCCTGCATCGGAACCCTTCATGCTCGCCATCGCGCTGGACATGGGCTGGGGCATGGTGCCGGAGCTGATGCTGCAAAAGCTGCCCAGCCAGGTTGCGGCCGGCGCGCTGATCGACCTGGCCCCCGACCATCCTATGGATCTGGATTTATACTGGCATAGCTGGAAGGTGCAGTCACCGCGCATGCAAAAGCTGACGCAAACCCTGACCAGGGCAGCGCGCGACGTGCTGCTGCAGGAATAACCCGAGAACGAGAGCATGACGAATATCAAGCAAGACCTGGAAAACATCACCGCCGGCACACTGGAAAATTACAACCAGGGTGCGCTGGACTTCCGCGAAGGCACGCGCGACCATGACGTCAGCCAGAATATCGCGGCGCTGCTGCGGCACATTGATGCCCCGCCGCCGTTCTGCCTGCTGGATTTCGGCTGCGGGCCGGGGCGCGATCTGAAGACTTTTTCCGGCATCGGGCATATCGCGATAGGGCTGGACGGCAGCGAAGAATTTGTCGCGATGGCTCGCGCGGACACCGGTTGCGAAGTCTGGCAGCAGGATTTTTTAAAACTGGACCTGCCCGCCGGCAAGTTTGACGGCATCTTTGCCAATGCCTCGCTGCAGCATATACCCAGCCAGGAATTGCCGCGCGTATTGCGGCAATTGCATGCGGCATTGAAAACAGGCGGCGTGCTGTTTTGCTCTCTGCCGCGCGGCAATAACAGCGAAGGCTGGAGCCGCAACCGCTACAGCGCATTTCACGATAAAACCGCGTGGTGGGCTTTTATGGATCAGGCGGGATTTGTCGAACTGGAACATTATTATCGCCCGCAAGGCCTGCCGCGCGAACAGCAGCCCTGGCTGGCCAGCGCATGGCGGGCGCAAGCAGGCTAGCACCTCTGTAATAGGGCCCCGAAAACAAAAACGGCATCATCCTTGTACAGATGATGCCGCTCTTGCTGAAATTACTGCTTGCTAACTCATGCAGGCAAATTTACTCTACCTGTGGTTTTAGTGATCCCTGCCGTGGTCGTCATGTCCCCTGTCATGATCCCCACGATCCCCGCGATCCTTATCGTGGCCTCTGCCGTGATCCCGGTCGTCTCCGCGGCGATCGTCGCGGTAGTCGCGGCGGTCATAGTCGCGGCGTTCTTCATGGCGTTCCGGACCATGCCAATGTTCGCGGTAGCGCGGCACATACTCATTGCGGTACCAGTTTTCTTGCACAAAATATACCGGCTGGCCGCAGGCATTGTAGCTGGCGCAATGCTTGCGCCAGTTTTTCTGATGGCCGGGCGGCACGTACAAATACAAGGGTTCCTGGACCACCCCTACCGGTACAGGCTGGATGATGACGGGCCGGGTATACACCACTTGCGGCGACGGCACCGCACCTATGTCGACCCGGCCGTACAAACCCGGCTGGGCGAAGTTGATTGACACACCAACGTCGGCTGCAAAAACGGAAGCGCTGGCGGCGACCAGGGCTGCGGCTAATAATATTTTTTTCATCGGATACACTCTTTAAGCTATTGCAGGTGAGTATACAACGACTTGCGAGCATATCCGATGACTGGTTTTACATCTTGTTACCCTACTGACACACTTATAACTATTTAATAAGTACTCAAATAAACAGTTTTTTTAGCGTGCATTATCCGCCTTGCGCGTCATCACCTGCTCCGCCACGTTGCGCGGAGCTTCCGCATAATGCTTGAACTCCATCGTGTACGTGGCGCGCCCCTGGGTCGCGGAACGCAGCGCTGTGGAATAGCCGAACATCTCGGACAAGGGCACTTCCGCCCGGATGATCTTGCCGCCGCCACCGGCGATTTCATCCATGCCTTGCACCATGCCGCGGCGCGACGACAGGTCGCCCATCACGGTGCCTGCATAGTCCTCCGGTGTTTCCACCTCCACCGCCATCATCGGTTCCAGCAAGATAGGGTTCGCGCGCCGCATGCCGTCCTTGAACGCTATCGATCCGGCCATGCGGAATGCATTCTCGTTGGAGTCCACGTCGTGGTAAGAGCCGAAGATCAGCGTCGCTTTCACGTCCACCACCGGGTAGCCTGCCAGCACGCCGGATTTCAGCGTTTCTATGATGCCTTTTTCCACCGCAGGGATAAACTCGCGCGGGATCACACCGCCCTTGATCGCATCGACGAATTCAAAGCCCTTGCCGGGCGGCTGTGGTTCCAGCCTCAGCACCGCATGGCCGT
>Ga0207076_1029_pt1 | contig 41347 bp, 36 predicted proteins | sample Alteio_BWMinHeat_62_FD_153568 | JGI IMG/M metagenome (GOLD analysis project Ga0207076, IMG submission 153568) | Enriched cells from forest soil in Barre Woods Harvard Forest LTER site, Petersham, Massachusetts, United States -... | ecosystem: Environmental > Terrestrial > Soil > Temperate forest >... | reverse complement strand
GTGATGATCACGTCGACCGATTCCGGCGACGAGCCCAGCGTGCTGCAGGCGGCTTCGGTGATGGCTTTTACAAATGCGCGCTTTTGCTCCAGCGTGCGGCCTTCAAACATTTGTACGTTAATGGTGGGCATGGTGTTTCCTCGGTGTGGTTAATTGGTATAGCCGGGGCTAAGCTGGTCCAGTTTGCGCAGCAGCGCCGGCCACTCCAGTATACCTTCAGGCGCGCCGTCGCCCAGCAGTTCCAGGTAGGTTTTATGGCAGATCTCCGGCGCCGGCTGGTGCGGGGGGCCGCCGCCGGCCTGCGCTTTCAGCTGGATCGTGCAGGCCTTGTCCAGCGTGTCCATCAATACATAGGCTTCGGCGATGCTGCGTCCGCAAGTCAGCGTGCCGTGGTTGCGCAACAGCATCGCCGGCTTGTCGCCCAGCGCCGCGGTCAGGCGGCCTTGCTCTTGCGGCGACAGCGCCAGGCCTTCATAGTCGTGATACGCGAGCTGGCCGTAAAAGCGCAAAGCATGCTGCGATAGCGGCAGCAGGCCCTGGTGCTGGATGCCGACTGCGATGCCGTTGCTATTGTGCAGATGCATCACGCAAACCGCGTCATGCCGCGCCGCATGCACGGCAGCGTGGATGGCGAAGCCGCTCACGTTCACTTTGTGGTGTTTGCCGCTGACGATGTTTCCCTGCAGGTCTATCTTGACCAGGTTGGATGCGCACACTTCGTCAAAGCGCAGGCCGAAGGGGTTGATCAGGAAATGGTCCGGTTCGCCCGGCACGGTGGCGGAGATATGGGTATAGACCAGGTCGTCCCAGCCGTTCAGCGCGCATAGCCGGTAGCAGGCGGCCAGGTTTATGCGGGTTTGCCATTCGATGTCGGTCATGGGTGTGATGAGTGGATGAGCTTGCGCTTATTGTAGCCCGGATGGAGCGCAGCGTAATCCGGGGGACCTGGATCGATCCACAGAAACTATTCAACCTACGCATGGGCCAAATGCCCGCCTTGCGGGCTTGCCCCTAGGTGGGTCCCCCGGATTACGCTGCGCTCCATCCAGGCTACGTTCTTGGTTTTTTTATTTGCGTTCGTGCACCAGTTTTCCGGCTGCATAGGTGGCGGCGATGCTGCGGTCGTCGCCCAGCAGGGCCAGCGCGAACAGCAATTCTTCCAGGCTGTCGGTGCGCGCGGTGCGGCGCGCCAGCAAGGGGGTGGCTTGCGGATCGAGCACAATGAAATCGGCCTCAGCGTTTTTCGCAAAATTGCCTATCGTGCCTTCCAGCTGCATGCTGCGGGCGCCGCCCAGCGTTGCCAGGTAAAACATGCGCGCCGCCGGCAGGTAGGTGCCGCCCATGCGCGCCACCTTGTAGGTCTCGTTCATCGTTTGCAACATGGAGAAAGAGGTGCCGCCGCCGACGTCGGTGGCCAGCGACAGCGGCACGCCGGCTTCTTGCGCGCGCGGGAAGTCAAACAGGCCGCTGCCCAGGAACAGGTTGGAGGTGGCGCACAGCGACACTGCCGATTTGGTCTCCGCCATGCGGCGGCGGTCGGTGTCGTCCAGCCAGATGCAGTGCGCGTACATCGCGCGTTCGCGCATCAGGCCGTAGCTGTCGTAGATGTCCAGGTAGCTGCGCGCCTTGGGGAACAATTCCCTGGCCCATTTGCATTCATCCTTGTTCTCGGCCACGTGGGTCTGGATGAAAGTGTCCGGATACTTTTGCGCCAGCTCGCCGGCCAGTTGCAATTGCGCTTCGCTGGAGGTCGGTGCGAAGCGTGGTGTGATCGCATACAGCTGGCGGCCGTGCTTATGCCATTTTTGTATTAGCGCTTCGCTGTCGCGCGCGCCGCTCTCGGCAGTATCGCGCAGGAACTCGGGGCAGTTCCTGTCCATCAGCACCTTGCCGGCGACCATGCGCAGATTGCGTTTTTCGCTCTCGCCAAAGAAGGCGTCCACCGATTCCGGGTGCACCGTGCAATACACCATCGCGGTCGTGGTGCCGCAGCGCAGCAGTTCATCGACAAAGAAAGAGGCCACTTCGCCGGTGTGTTCCGGATCCTGGAACTGGCGCTCGGTAGGGAAGGTGTATTTTTCCAGCCATGGCAGCAGCCCCGGCGCCGGCGATGCGATCATGTCGGTCTGCGGATAGTGGATGTGGCTATCGATAAAGCCCGGCATGATGATCTTGCCGGCGAAGTGCGACACCGCCGTACCTGCTGGCAGGCTGTCTTTCAGCTGCGAATAGTCTCCCGCCGCCTGGACGCGGCCGTCCTGGATCAGCAGCAAGCCGTCTTCATGCCATTGCAGCGCTTTTTCATTGTGCAAGGGGTCGTCGGTAAAATGCAGCAGGCTGGCGCGGTAGGCTTGCGTGGTGTTTGGTGTGGACATAAAAATCTTTATTGTGGCAAGAATTTACAGGGCGGGCAGGCATAGCCCACGCCCTTGATATTGATGGTTGCTGATGCGTGCTGTAGCCTGGATGGAGCGCAGCGTAATCCGGGGGGCCGCCTAGGGACCTTGAAAGGGGCTTGGTTTGCAAATTCCACGGCCCCCCGGATTGCGCTTTGCTCCATCCAGGCTACAAATACAGTTTTGCGTATTGCTAGGCTGATGCGGAGATTGCTTCCACCGCTTTCAAAATCGCTTCGCCGGTCGCCGGTGCCTGCAGCGGCGGGTTCTTCTTGTAATCCGCCACACTGGCGATTGCATCGCGGATCGCGAAGAACACCGAGAACGGCAACAGCAGCGGCGGTTCGCCTACCGCTTTCGACCTGTGTATGCTGTCGGCCACATTGCGGTTCTTGAACAGCTTGACGCGGAAATCGTCCGGGCAATCCGAGATTGCCGGTATCTTATAGGTGGACGGTGCATGCGTCATCAGTTTGCCGGCCTTGTTCCACCACAATTCTTCGGTGGTCAGCCAGCCCATGCCCTGGATAAACGCGCCTTCGACCTGGCCGATGTCGATGGCCGGGTTCAGCGAATTACCGGCGTCATACAAAGCGTCGGCGCGCAGCAGCTTCCATTCGCCGGTCAGCGTATCGACGATGACTTCCGACACCGCAGCGCCGTATGCAAAATAAGAGAAGGGGCTGCCGGTCATGCTCTTGCTGTCCCAGTGCAGGTGAGGCGTGGCGTAAAAGCCGTCCGACCACAATTGCACGCGGGCCAGGTAGGCCTTGCCCACCAGGTCGGCAAACGGGATGGTCTGGCCGTTGACCTGCACCAGTTGCGCATAGAATTGCACGTCGCCAGTGTCGCCGCCATAGGTCTTGGCGGCGAACTCGGCCAGCCGGTCGCGCACCTGGCGCGCGGCGTCCTGGGCGGCCTTGCCGTTCAAGTCGGCGCCGGTGGAGGCGGCGGTGGCCGAGGTATTGGCGATCTTGCTGGTGTCGGTGGCGGTGACGCGCACCGAGCCTAGCGTTACGCCCAGCTCATGCGCGACTACTTGCGCCACCTTGGTGTTGATGCCCTGGCCCATCTCGGTGCCGCCATGGTTGACCAGCACCGAACCGTCCACGTACACGTGCACCAGCGCGCCGGCCTGGTTCAGGTGGGTCACGTTGAAGGCGATGCCGAATTTGTGCGGCGTGAAGGCCAGGCCTTTTTTCAATACCGGGCTGGCGGCATTGAAGGCGGTGATCTCGGCGCGGCGCTTGCGGTATTCGCTGCTTTGCTCCAGTTCTGCGGCCAGTTCGTGGATCACATTGTCGGCCACCTTCTGGCCATACTGGGTCACGTTGCGGCCTTCGGCGTCGTTGCGTCCATAAAAGTTCATCTTGCGCACATCCAGTGCATCCTTGCCCAGATTGCGGGCAATTTCATCGACGATGTACTCAATCGCGATCGCGCCCTGCGGGCCGCCGAAGCCGCGGAAGGCGGTATTCGACTGCGTATTGGTCTTGCCGCACATGGCCTTGATGTCCACATCCGACAGGTAATAGGCATTGTCGAAATGGCAGACCGCGCGGGTCGCCACCGGGCCGGACAGATCGGCCGAAAAGCCAGCGCGCGACACCATCTCCACCCTGGCGCCCAGGATCAGGCCCCGGTCGTCGTAGCCGACTTCATATTCATAGTGGAATTCATGGCGCTTGCCGGTGACCATCATGTCGTCGTCGCGATCGGCGCGCAACTTGACCGGGCGTCTCAGGTGCAGCGCGCACATCGAGGCGACTGCGGCCCACAGGCCTGATTGCGACTCCTTGCCGCCGAAGCCGCCGCCCATGCGGCGGCATTCGACCTGTACATTATGCGAAGGCACGTCCAGCGCATGGGCGATGATGTGCTGCATCTCGCTCGGATGCTGGGTCGAGCAATAAACGTGCATGCCCTTGCCCTCGGTGGGGATGGCATACGAGATCTGGCCTTCCAGGTAAAACTGTTCCTGGCCGCCGACATCCAGTTGGCCGCGCACGTGGTGCGGCGCATTGGCCAGGGCTTGCTGGGCGTCGCCGCGCTTCAGGTTCATGGGCGGGATCACGAAGGATTGCGCATCGCGTGCAGCGACCGGGGTCAGGATGGCCGGCAATTCTTCATACACGATCTCTACCTTGCGCACCGCGCGACGGGCCAGGTCGTGGCTCTCGGCCACCACCACAAAGATGGGTTGGCCGACGTACTCGACCACGCCGTCGGCCAGGATAGGGTCGTCATGGATGATGGGACCGCATTCGTTGGCGCCGGGGAAATCGGCCGCTGTATACACCGCCGTCACGCCGGCGGCACTGCGCACCGCATCGAAATTGATCGAGATGATTTTGGCGTGCGCTTTTTGCGACAGGCCCAGCGCGGCGTGCAAGGTACCGTGCAGTTCGGGCAGGTCGTCGGTATAGGTGGCCTCTCCCAGCACGTGCAGGATGGCGGATTCATGCGGATGCGACTGGCCCACTTCGGCCCAGGCTATCGGCCCCGCGGCCTTGTTGGCTTCTGCGACCAGGAACGGATCGGCTTGCTTGTTCATGTTAATCTCCGTTGATGGTTAGGCAAGAGTCGCCGTTTGCGGCGTCGGCGAGGATACTTGCGCGAAAGCATTGACGGCGCTGGCCGGCAGGGGCGCGTCGGCGCGGGTCTCCAGCCAGAAGCGGCGCAACAGGTTTTGCGCTGTCTTCATCCGGTATTCGCTGGACGCGCGCATGTCGGACAGGGGCGCATAGTCTTGCGCCAGCGCGGCCACGGCCGCATCCAGCTTGGCCTGGTTCCAGGCCTGGCCTTCCAGCAGCGCCTCCGCCCGGTCAGCGCGCTTCGATGTCGCGGCCATGCCGCCGTAGGCGATGCGCACGTCGGTCACGGTATCACCTACCAGTGTAGCGGAGAATGCAGCGCATACTGCCGAAATATCCTGGTCGTAGCGCTTGGCCAGTTTGTAGGTGCGGAAGATCAGGTTCTTGCGTGGCAAGGGCACGCGCACCGCTTCGACGATCTCGTCGGGCTGCATGTCTTTTTTCTGGTAGGCCAGATACAGTTTCTCCAGCGGCATCACCAGCCGCCCCCGGCCGCCGTTCAGCACCACTTCGGCGCCCAGCGCGATCAGCCACGGGGCCGAGTCACCGATGGGCGAACCGTTGGCGACGTTGCCGCCCAGCGTGCCGGCGTTGCGTATGGGTAGCGAGGCAAAACGTTTCCACAGTTCGGTCAATTGGTCGGGATAGTGTTCGCAGATCGCCTTATAGGCGTCATTGAGCGAGATGCCGGCGCCGATTTCCAGCATGCCGTCCTTCATTTTCATCTGTTTCAACTCTTCCACCTGGCCCAGGTAGATGATGTCGCCCAGGTCGCGCATCTGCTTGGTGACCCACAGGCCGACGTCGGTGGAGCCGGCCAGGATGCAGGCGCCGGGTTTTTCGGCCTTTAGCTTCACCAATTCCGCCAGCGTGCGCGGTGCATGGAAGCTCTGGCCCTTGTGGCTATAGCTGAAGGATTCCTTGCGCTGCAGCGATTGCAGTGCAGAAACCAGAGCGGCGCGGTCGAATTTTTGCCGCGGCAGCTCGCACATGCGGTGGGCGGCGTCGATGATGGGGCGGTAGCCGGTGCAGCGGCACAGGTTGCCGGACAGCGCATCGTCGATTTCCTTGCGCTGCGGCGCGGCGCCGGAATCTTCGTTCTTCAGGTACAGGTCCCACAGCGACATCACAAAACCGGGGGTGCAAAAGCCGCATTGCGAACCGTGGCATTCGACCATGGCCTGCTGCACCGGATGCAGGTTGTCTTCGTTCTTAAGGTCTTCCACCGTGAACAGGGCCTTGCCGTCCAGTGTAGGCAGCATTTGTATGCAGGAGTTCACCGATTTCAGCTGCACTTGGCCGTTTTGCAATTCGCCGATCACGACGGTGCATGCGCCGCAATCGCCCTCGGCACAGCCTTCCTTGGTGCCGGTGCAATGCAAGTCTTCGCGCAGATGCTGCAAGACGGTCTGCGTGGGGGCTGAGCGGTCTACGCTATGGGTGCTGCCGCGGTAATAAAAACGAATCGGTTCCGACATGAATTCTCCATCACAATTTTTCTTCGGGATTCCTTGTCATTCTTGAAATCCCCTATGGAAGGGCAGGCGCCATGTTGTTAATTGGCACGATTGTTGCGTTACAGCATCGTAACAGCGGCAGCCTCCTCCTACAGTTTGAGATTACCACCCGTGTAGAAATTGACCATATGAGAATAATGATGCGCAATATCAATGTCCGGGCATTTACGCGCTGCGGCGAAGAAAATTCTGTTCAATTGTTAAATTGCTGCAATAGTTTGTTTGCACAATTTTTGTGCAAATTTGGCAGCTTGACCTATTGAAAACGCTTTACAAAATTTTGCCTTCAAACTAGGTATTTTGCTCTGAATTTTCCTGGGGAAATCCTTGCTATACGGAAAAAATCGAGTATATTCTTGGTCGGATGTAGGTAATCCCTAACATCTTTGTCGTCGCTTCATTATTGGGAGAAGAATGGGAATCAGCCCTTTTATTGGTAAATATGCCCTCACCCCCTTAATGAGCGCGTTGCGGAAAACGATGACCCTTTACCTGGGGATCCATAGTTAGCCGCATAGGGACAATGTGCTTCAATTTCTTACATCACTTAAAAAAAGAAACTAAATGAACTTAGCAAAAATGAAGGTAGGCAAGCGTCTGGGCCTCGGCTTCGCCCTGGTGCTGGTACTGTTGATCGCGGTCACGGCACTGGGTATTGCCCGCATGTCGCAAATCCAGAACCGCCTGGAAAAAGTCATCGGCGTCAGCAATGTGGAGAGCCGCCTGATCATCGATATGCGCGCAATCGTTTACGACCGCATGGTTTCCCTGCGCAACCTGACTTTGCTGACCGATGCCGGCGATATGGAACCGGAACTGGCCAAGATCAAGGAGCAGTCGAAGAAGTATACCGAGGCTGAAGCCAAGCTGGCCGACATGTTCGCCGCCGAATCCGGTACTTCGGCAGAGGAAAAGGCCTTGCTGGCCAAGCTGAAAGAGCAGGAAAACGCTTCCGCGGCCTTGCCGGCCAAGGCGCAGGAACTGGGTTTGAAGAATGATCCTGAGGCCGCGACCATCACGCTGATCAAGAAAATCCGCCCTATACAAAAGAAATGGCTGGATACGCTGGATGAAATGGTCACGCTGGAAGACAAGCTGAATGCGGAGATTGCCGCCGATGCAAAATCCTCTTTCGCCACCGCCAGTAGCATGATGCTGGTCCTGGGCGCACTGGCCTTGCTGGCCGGCATCGCCGCCGCCTGGGTGATCACCCGCAGCCTGTTGAAACAACTCGGCGGCGAGCCCGATTACGCGGCCAAGATCGCCAGCCAGATCGCTGCCGGCGATTTGTCCGCCCCCATCGATACCAAGCCGGGCGACAATTCCAGCCTGCTGATGGAAATGAAGGCGATGCGCGACAGCCTGGTTAATATCGTCGGCCAGGTGCGCGTCGGCACCGACACCATCGCCACGGCATCCAGCGAAATCGCTACCGGCAACCTGGACCTGTCTTCCCGCACCGAGCAGCAAGCCGGCTCGCTGGAAAAAACTACCTCGTCGATGAAGGAATTGACGGTCACGGTAAAACAGAACGCCGACAACGCGCGGGAAGCCAACCAGCTGGCGGCTTCGGCATCGGAAGTGGCGCGCCAGGGCGGCGTGGTAGTTGCACAAGTCGTCGATACGATGGGCTCCATCAATGAATCGGCAAAGAAAATTGTCGACATCATCAGCGTGATCGACGGCATAGCCTTCCAGACCAATATCCTGGCCTTGAATGCGGCGGTGGAAGCCGCCCGTGCCGGCGAGCAGGGCCGCGGTTTTGCGGTGGTTGCCGCCGAGGTGCGCAACCTGGCACAACGCAGCGCCGCCGCCGCCAAGGAAATCAAGACCCTGATCGGCGATTCTTCTGAAAAAGTGGAAGTCGGCAGCAAGCTGGTCGCCCAGGCCGGCATCACGATAGACCAGGTCGTCACCAGTGTAAAACACGTAACCGACATCATTGCTGAAATCAGCGCCGCCAGCCAGGAACAGAGCGTCGGCATTGAAGAGGTCAACCACGCGATCATAGAGATGGACGGCGTAACGCAGCAAAATGCCGCGCTGGTGGAAGAAGCCGCCGCCGCTGCCCAGAGCCTGCAAGACCAGGCTGCCGAACTGGCCAAGGTGGTCAGTATCTTCAAGCTGAGCGCCAATGACCAGTTCAGCATCAGCGCCGCTGCTGCCCCCGCCCCCACGCCGGTGCTGCAGCGCGTTGAAGCCAGGCCGGTCGCCATCAAGTCCAGGGTAAAGGCGATTGCCGCCAAGCCGGCGACAACTGCCAGGCCGGCCCGCAAGATTGCTGCTGCCAGCAACAGCGCCGGCAAGAACGTCAGCAAAAGCGCCGGCAATAGCGACGAATGGGTTGAGTTTTAAGTAATAGAGAAGTTTGGCCGCAAAGAAGGAATGCGGCCGGCATACATGGCCGGCCGCTGAGTTTATAAATAATTTGAAAAGAGTATGACTATGAATGCCCGCTTTCCCACGCTTTCCATCCTGGTTTCCACCGTATTGCTGACAGCCGCCGCTTCTGCGTTCGCTGCAGAAACCGCTCCTGTATTGGACAGCAAGTCCTGCGACCAGCCTAAATATCCTAAAGCTGCGCTGATGAATGAAGAAACCGGCACTGTCGCCATGGGTTTCCTGGTCGGCGCCGACGGCAAGGTGGTGGAATCCAAAGTAGAAAAATCCAGCGGCTCCAAGAGCCTGGACAAGGCCGCGTTGGGCGCCTTCAGCCAGTGCAAATTCAAGCCGGGCACCAAGGACGGCAAGGTTGACCAGGTATGGGCAAAGATCGATTTTGTGTGGAAACTCGAATAGTCGGTCTTCTGCAGATTAGCCCTAGATGAAAAAAGGAGCCCGCGTGGCTCCTTTTTTCTGGCGCAAGCTGCGTATCAGCGATCAGCCGGCGCCCAGGTAGATGAACTTGAACAGGGACACACTGGAGATGACGCCGGCAATTGCCGACACCTGCTTACGGCCGATCAGCGGCCACTTGAGCACGGTGACAATTGCCGGCCGCTGCTGCAGTTCACTAGTCGCATTCCTAAAAGAAGAACGGCCCGGCCGACATGTCGACCGGGCCGTGTAGGCCTTACCTCAACGCCACACCGTTCGCATCCTGAAAAAGGACCTTAACTGGACGGTATTACGACCGCGGCTCGTTTTTGCGAAGACGGAAATTTAACGTTTACCGTTTAGCGCGGCGGCGGGCGCCCAATAGCATCAGCGCGCCCATGCCCAGCAGCGCCATGCTGCCTGGTTCGGGAACCAGGGTGATGTTGCCGCCGGTAGCCCTTTCAAGATAGTCTGTATAGCTACCTAGCACGATGCCGCCGAAATAGGTACCGAAGGTGCCCGGGACTTGGCCATTGAACGTGCCGCTGAAGGTATTGTTCGCGACCAGCATCAGTTCGCCGTACTGCATCACGAATGATGGGCCGCCGGAGTCACCAGGGCCGATTCCCGATTCGCGGTTGTTCGGCAGGACCGGGGTGCAGACACCATAGTCGGTGCAAAAGGTGTCCTGGCCGTTGCCATCGAAGTCGGCGTACCAGACTTCGTTCGCGCCACTAAAGTTTTGTTCGTCGTTGCCGTCGAACAGGTCCATGTAGTTCTCGCCGGTGCGCTTGACAAAGAAGTCTGGGTCCACGTTATAGCCGTCGATGCCGTTGCCCGAAGTGCCATAGCCGGCCATGATGATGTGCGTACCCGAGGTGACCGGGTTAACCGCGACCTTGTAGATCTTGGCGCTGGCCGGTGCGTCCTTGCTCAGGGTGATCACGGAAATGTCGTCATTGACGCAGAAGCCACTGACACCCGCCGGGCAGTGGCCGAAGCCTTGATAGTCCGGGTTCATCGAGACCGACGTCGCAGCGATCAGTGCATTGAAGGTGCCGTTGCTGTTGAAAACGACGCGCACGTCACTGCCCGGTTTGTGCAGGTCGACCACGGTGCCGTTACCGTTCGTGTCGACGCAGTGGCCTGCCGAGACGACCTGGCGCTTGCCTACCAGCGCGCCGGAGCAGATGAACGATTGGCCGTCATAGCGGATATTGATACTGACGACGCCAGAAAACGGCGAGGCCGCGGTATTGGGGTCCACGTGTGCCGCGGGCGAGTCCGGCAGGGCGCCCGACGTGATGAGCGGGGTGACCGAGCCGCCCTGGATGACGGAGGCCTGGGCAGCCGTTGTGCCGACAACCAGCACGCCAGCCAAGGTGAGACCCACCAATTTATTCACCGATTTCGTAAGCATCATTTTTCCTTGTAAGTATTTGATCGCTCTGCGTGGACATCATGTGTGTTTTACACAGCGGGCGTAACAAGCAGAAAATATGCCTGATGGAAAATAATGCTTATTTTCAATAGCTTATGGAGTTTTGGAAATGTTGCGGGGGCGAAAATGTAAGGTTTTCCGACACCCAGGAAGCCGCTGTCTCCGGGTGCGCGGCTATTTGACGTCGAGCAGTTCCACGTCGAAGACCAGGTTCGCATTCGGAGGAATAGGGCCGGCGCCTTGCGCTCCATAGCCCAGGGCGGCCGGGATGATCAGGCTGCGCTTGCCGCCCGCCTTCATCCCTGCCACCCCTTCGTCCAAGCCCTTGATGACCTTGCCTGCGCCGAGTTGAAAGGTGAATGGCTTTCCGCCGACGGAGCTGTCGAACGCCTGGCCATGCTGCTTGTCGGCTTTCGGCGAGTAGAGCCAGCCACTATAGTGCAGGGTGACCGTGCTGCCCGGTTTGGCCGGCTTGCCTTTACCGGCAACGGTGTCGATCTTCTTTACACCGGCGGCGGCTTGGGTGGCATCAGGGGCGCTCGCGGCCTGCCCGAATGCCGGAGCGATGGCAAGGCTGGACGCAAGACCGAGAACGAGGGCGGATAGAGTGGATTTCATTATTGTGCGCTTGGTGGTTATCAATAGGCTGGCGTGATGGCCGTCGCCCGCTGTTTCGCCGCCGGGCGGGGGCGGTGAAACAGGCAGTGGCTGAAGTATTGCCTAGTCGGCCATTTCGCACAAGCCCATCGCCCCGCATTTCAGGGACCGTCTCCCTCAAACGAAAATGCCGTTCAGTCTTCACTGAACGGCATTAGCGCTGAGGCTCCCTTTTCTATTGGCGCAATACTGGTATCAGCCAGCGCCCAAATAGATGAACTTGAACAGGAACACGCTGGAGATGACGCCGGCGATCGCCGATACTTGCCTGACGCGGCCGGTCAGCAATTTCAGCACGACATAGGTGATAAAGCCGAACGCCACGCCATTGGCGATCGAATAGGTGAAAGGCATCAGCAGCGCGGTGACGGCGGCCGGTACGCTCTCTGTGGTGTCTTCCCAGTCGATTTCTGTCAGTTCGCGCAGCATCAGGCAGGCGACATAGAACAAAGCGGGTGCGGTTGCATACATCGGCACGGTGCCGGCCAGCGGTGCGAAGAACAGGCTGGCCAGGAACAGCACGGCGACCGTCACTGCGGTCAGGCCGGTGCGGCCGCCGGCCTGTACGCCCGCGGCGCTCTCTATATAGGCGGTCGTGCTGGAAGTGCCGAGGAAGGCGCCGGCGGCGATCGCAGTACTGTCCGCCAGCAAGGCCTTGTTCATGCGGTCCAGTTTGCCTTCTTTCAGCAGGCCGGCGCGGTTGGCCACGCCCATCAGCGTACCGGTGGCGTCAAACAGCTCCACCAGGAAGAACACCAGCACCACATTCACGATACCGATGGATAGCGCGCCCTTGATGTCCAGCTTGAACAGCGTAGGCTCCAGTGAAGGCGGGGCCGAGACGATGCCGGCGAAATGATTGCCGCCGACGATGAAGCTGGCGACGGTCACGGTCAGGATACCGATCAGGATGGCGCCGCGCACTTTCAGCCTGTCCAGCGCGACGATCAGGAAAAAGCCGCAGATGGCCAGGATGGGGCCGGCTTCATGCAGGTTGCCCAGGGTTACATAGGTGGCGGGATTCGGTGCGATGATGCCGGCGCTTTTCAGCGAAATGATGCCGAGGAACAGGCCTATCCCCACCGTAATCGCGGTGCGGATGGAGTGCGGGATGCCGCTGATGATCAGTTCGCGTATCTTGAAGATGCTGACGAACAGGAACAGGCAGCCGGAAATGAAGACCGAGCCCAGCGCCACTTGCCACGGAAACCCCATGCCTTTGACGACTACATAGGCGAAATAGGCATTCAGGCCCATGCCTGGCGCCAGCGCGATAGGATAGTTGGCATACAAGCCCATGATCAGTGTGCCCAGCGCTGCGGCGACACAGGTGGCGACGAACACCGAATCCTTGGGCATGCCCGCATCGCCGAGGATGGACGGGTTAACGAAGATGATGTAAGCCATCGTCAAAAAGGTGGTGAGACCGGCGAGCAGCTCGGTGCGTACGTCGGTCCCATGATCCTTAAGTTTAAAAAACTTCTCCAGAAATAACATTTTGTTCCTCTCTCCTCGCTTATTTATTATGGAATTGTTGAAATTCCAACCCTGTATACCTGTATAAAATCTGTTGCGTTCCCTATTTAAGGCAGGCCGCATCTTAACTGTTTGTATGGATGCTTCCTACTATTTCAGCTATTGATATTCGCAATTCGGGTGATGTAATGTCGTTCATAAAATAGGGGCGCGGATGCCGGAACTGCGCATGTTGATTATTTGATTTTCATGATAATTCCCGGCTGTACGGGCTGGAGGGTGGATCTGGAGCGTGCAGCGTTTTGTATATGTGCGTGATTTGTGGCTTTTTCAGCATGATTTTTTACCGTCTTGCCGACCCCTGCGGCCGCCGGATACGCGCCGCAGGCATCGCGCCGGAGAAAAGTAGTACCATGAAGGAATTATCACGCCTCCCGATTGTTACGGACCGCCATGTGCCAGCTGCTAGGAATGAATTGCAATACCCCGACCGATATCGTGTTCAGCTTTACCGGCTTTGCCACCCGCGGCGGCCGTACCGATGAGCACAAGGACGGCTGGGGCATCGCCTTTTTCGAAGGCAACGGTGTGCGCCATTTTGTCGACCACCAGGCGGCGGTGGAGTCGCCGATCGCCGAGCTGATCAAGCGCTACCCGATCAAATCAAAAAACGTGATAGCCCATATACGCAAGGCGACCCAAGGGCAGGTCACGCTGGAAAACTGCCATCCGTTTGTGCGCGAGTGCTGGGGGCGCTACTGGGTGTTTGCGCACAACGGCGACTTGAAGGAGTTCGATCCGGTGTTGGACGGCGCCTATAAGCCGGTCGGCAATACCGACAGCGAGCGCGCCTTTTGCTACCTGCTGCAAAAAATGCGCAGGCACTTCGGCGAGGTGCCGCCGGCGCTGGCCGAGCTGAGCGCCTTCCTGCAGCAGGTGACGGCGGAAATCGCCGGCTACGGCACCTTCAATATGATGCTGTCCAACGGCGAGGCGCTGTTCGTGCATTGCTCCACCAAGCTGCACTATATCGTGCGCCAGTATCCATTTACCACGGCCAAGCTGTCGGATGAAGAGGTGTCGGTGGATTTTGCCGAAGTGACCACGCCAAGGGACCGGGTGGCGGTGATCGTCACCGAGCCGCTGACCAATAACGAAACCTGGATCCAGTTCCAGCCCGGAGAATTGAAGGTCTTTGTCGACGGCGACGTCTGCGTGCCCTGCGAGCTTCAAGCCTGACGGGCTTATCTTGCATGATGCGGAGTAAAATGGTTACGGCCCTTTGCTGCGCCTGAATAAAGATGCCGCTTGCAGATGAATTGTTCTTTCCGTTGCAAGAGTGCCACTGCCAATCGGCAATAACCGGCAATAATCGGCAATGCCGTTTCTGCTTTACAGCTACACACACGGAAAGAGAGTGTGAGGCCGGTTTGTGTACCTGGGTTGCAGCAAAGGCGATCCGGCGAATAACGCAATTAAGGCTATTCACATAAACTAATTTGGTTTAGTCTGGTTAAAAGTATGCATATGTGGCCAAAAATCCCTGTTTTGGCCGGACGCCCCTGGAACTGACACGCTGAATAATGAGCAACCGACCGCACGATCATCTGGACACCAATTTGCTGCGTGTGCTGCACACCCTGCTGGTGGAGCGCAGCGTCACGCGCACCGCGATGAAACTGGGACAATCGCAGCCCGCGATCAGCAATATGCTGAAACGCCTGCGCGAGATCACCGGCGACGCCATCCTAGTCAGGGGCAAATCGGGCATGACCGCGACCGAGCGCGGCGAAGAACTGCTGTTGCTGGCCAAGCAGGGCCTGAGCGTGATGGAGAGCATCTCCAATCCGGCGCCGGCCTTCCTGCCGGCGCAGACGCAAAGGATATTCCATCTGGGCGCACCGGATTACCTGAGCGTGCTGCTGATCCCGCTGATCATGGAAAAAGTGCGCGAACAGGCGCCCAATGCCGGCCTGGTCGTGCATTCTCTGAACGCGGGTTTCGATTATTCATCGGCACTGGAAGGCGGCGAACTGGATGTGGTGATAGGCAACTGGCCGGACCTGCCGCAGCACCTGCACCTGGCGCACCTGTTCGAGGACGAGCTGGTATGCATGATCAATAAAGAGCATCCGGTCGTGAAAAAAGGCCTGTCGCTGAAGTATTACCTGGAAATGGCGCACCTGGCGCCTACGCCCTACATGATGGGACATCGCAGCATCATCGACAGCGCACTGGCGGAGCAGGGGCTGAAACGGCAAATCCGGATGACGATACCGTATTTCGGCATGGTGCCGTATGTGCTGTCCAAGACCGACCTGATCTTCACCACCAGCCGCAGCTTTGCCATGCACTTCGCCGGCCAGTGGCCGATCGCAGTGCTGCCCATGCCGGTCCCCATGCCGAAGATGCGCTTCTTCATGTTATGGCATGAACGCTCGCACGCCGCCGCCGAAGTGCAGTGGCTGCGCAAGATCGTCGCCGACGCTTCGCGCGAGATCATGGGCAAGTCGGCGGAAGAGATGACCGGCGGCATGCTGAATGAGTTGAAGGCGGCATGGTGGAAATAGGCTGCCGGAGCCGCGGCTGGATCGGCTCCGTTTGAGCGTATGTCCTTTATCCATCAAGGCGACAGCCGAAGCGCTACAAAGCGCGCTCTCTAATCGCTAAGCCCTTGTTGCGTTTGCGGTCCCGCGTGCCCGCTGCTGCGAAGCGGGCCGCTTGCCCTGTCAGGCAGAACAGTCAATTGCTCACGCCGCAGTTTCACGACGTGTGACGATAAAGATAAAGGCGGCAAAGGACGCCTCAATGGCAGAGCCGCCAAATGCACCCAGCTCAGGCGCCGCATGCGCCGCCGCCAATGCGTAGCTTGCTATCGCAAGCGCCATGCCGCATACCCAATATATACGGGTGCCAAAAATGGTCGAAAAAGTCAGATAGCGGCCACCTATCACCAAGAGCATGGCCGGGAAAAACCATTCGATACGAACCAGGGACGCCGCGTAGGCCAATGGCAAGGAAAAAATCAACCAGAACGTACTAGCCAACGCCAGCGCACCTAAGGGGTTGCCCGAAGCATGTTTCCCCGGCCTGCCAATGGCCCTGCAAAATAGCATCGAAGCTGGATGGATGAACATCCCGCCAATAAAAAGAATCCAGATGGCGCGCCCCGGTGAGATAAGCAAGGAGACCATTCCTGCCCCGAACCACACCAATGCAGAGATAAGCATGCCGGGCGCTCCACCGTAATAACCGAAGCGCATTTCGCGCTGTGCGCTGGCAATATTCGTCGCTGAAGTATCGAGGTTCGAAATATTCATGGAGTGGCCGGATGGTTATTTGGGGAGGGGGCTTTTTACGTCAATTCTAATAGAGTGCTATGCAATTAGGTGTCGTGGCTTGGGCTTTGTCTGACATTTCGCGTTAGATGTCCGGCGGCTTACTCGAAGTAGTCATTCGGCTTGGCTACGATAATCAACAGAACTGTAGCATTAACGGTCGTTTCTAGACCCAAAGGTGGGTCGACAAGTTGCCTTCGCATTCGACTTACACGCAATCGTCTTTATTCTTGCTTAGCAAATGCTCGAAGACTTTATTTAACACTTCTTGCTTGTCCGTATTTTCTCTAGCCGCTTTATTGAGCGCATGTGATATTTCTTTCTTATAATGTCCCATAAATTCCGCCATTGCAAATACGTTATGTTCCTTTTCTTCATCTTCATTCAAGTGGAATTCGTTTTTAAGTGCATCAAAGAGAATAAGAAAATGCTCGATGCATGTTAAAAATGACCAAACCACGTTGGAGAACCATTTCGATGTTGCGTCTGTCTCAGCTATTGTTTCTACGAAGTAGAAACTCAAATTTGGCCTACGGATGTTTGGTCCATCTTTGAATGGGTCTTTCTCCGCTTGAGCATAAAATTTGATTGCCGAAGGGTTTGGATGAAGTAGCAAACTCAGCGTGTGATACATTTCACGGTACGGAATTATGTCCGACTCAAGAGCTTCGACGAGGGTATGTACATTGATAGTCGTAGGAATTTCTTTGACCCGTTTTCTATCCTCATTCAAGAGAAGATGTTGCTTGTGATAGCTAGGGTCTTTGATGAATTTATTTAACAACGCGTTGAGTTCAATTTGTGAGCGAACGCCTTGAACAAAAACGGTCAGATTATAAGGTCGAAGCGCTCCGAGTACAGATCTCAAATTTTCGTTGGCCTTTGAAAGAAAATAATTTCTTATCAATCGAGCACCTGTGACGTAAACGCCTCCTTTTATAACCGTTAAATAATAGCGTGCATGTACTTCCTGAAAATAAAGTTTGAAATAGCTAACTTGATTTGCGGATAAGCCTTTATTCGTTACAAATTTCCGCCATTGTGTGTGGTAGACAATTTTGATTGTCCACTGTTCGGAGCGCTTCAAGGTTTTTAGCAAATAATGTGCGTTGTCTTTAGGCTCCTTGCCCTCCCACTCTTTGAATTTTTTCACCTTGATTTTCTCTTCGCGTGACGTCAATGGAGCGCGGTGCCAAGGCCGTAGCCGCAATCGGTAGGGCAATATTATTGCCCTACTAAGGGTATCTTGGAGCCTTTGGAATACGGCTTACGGTTTTGACTGAGTTTTTGACTTCGCAGCAACTTCCATTTCTAACGCGGTGGTCATCTCCAATGAGTCCTTTTCCTCTTGACTTATACTGGCAAACACGTTTTTGGGAAACAAGCATTTTGCCATTTTGTGAAGTCTCTGATGTAGAGAGAAATTGGATTGGATCGCAGTATCGATATGTTCGAACATAGCGTCAGTATATTGAACAGCGGTTCTATAGATTCGTTCTCCATATACTTGAAAAGCTTGCGCTTCACTCAATTTCGAATTTGAAACGCCTGATTTGGAAGTCATAGGCTGTAATTCGTCAACCAAGAATTTGCTTCTAATCGCGACAGTGTTCAGAGCAGCTTCAAATCTTTCCTGCTCGATAGTCAAGTCTAAAACAACTTGAATCTCTGCGGTTTTCAACAAAAATGCCAATGATGGCATATCGTAACGGACATCTGAATAATCTGGCGATGTTATTGCCGGGAGGCTAGACCATCGCATGCCGTCCATTCGATAGGCCTCCATATGTTGTGCAAGTGAGCGAAGCGCGTTTCGTTGGCGAAATATCACAAAACAGGTCCATTCCAATGCGCGTAATTGCTCTGCTCGTTCAGCATCGTATTCACGTTGCATGCTAAGTGCATTTGAAATTGATGCCCCAATAATAGCTGAACCTATAGGTAGTACAAGCAGCACTAGGTTTGTGAGTGCGACGATCTTAAGATATACCGATAAAACTGCGATTGCCATCAATCCAGCGAACACTATCCAATATGCTATTAGAAATCTGGGTTTTTTTACCATTGCTGGCTTCCTTTTATCGGTTAGTTGATGAAATCAGGGGGCCAACCTGTCGACGTAGAAAGCTAAGTTGGCACTGAAATAGCCTTGTTAGGACTTCTTCCAATAACCGAACTCAGTTTCATAACAGGCGCCATCCATCTCGGCTACCTTATCCTGCATATGCGATTGCGCGTCCAGTATTGCCTGGTTGTAGACGCTGGCGCCTATCTCTTTCACGCAAAAATCCAGGAACAGGCGCGCCTTCAGTTCGCCTATGCTCTCATCCATGTTTTCGGACACGTAGCGTTGTATCGAGCCTATCAGGCGGTCTTCTACTTCTTTGCTTAATTTGATGCTCATAAAATGACGGTTATGGGGTTGATGATTTAGCCTGCATTCGCATACGCCTGTTTGATCCAGGAGATCAGTTCGGCGTTTACTTCTTCGGGCTTGCTGAGTCTGACCTTGTAATTGCACATGCCGCCGGCGGCTTGTTCCAGCAGGCGTTCGCTGGCCGGCAGCGACTTGATGTTCAGGCCCAGTTCCACCCGGGTATTGGTGGCCGGCCCCAGCATCGCAAACTGTTTCTTGCGGCGCAGGCTGAGGTAGGTTTTCTTGGGAGAGATTTCAAATTCGCCGAAGCCGGCCAATTCTGCCATCACCGCATCGTGTATCGGCCTGAGCGCCGCCTTGGGGCCGGCATACAGTGCGTCCACGACGTCTGCATCTGCGGCATTGCCTTCTGTGGAGGGCCTGGCGGCCTCGGATTTCAGCACATGGTGGGTCAGCGTGTTGGCGTCGCCGTGGCCCAGGCCCAGCGCGGTCTTCAGGTAATCGCGTATCTCGCCGTGCTTGCTGTGACCGCATTCCCTGGCTATCCTTGCCAGCTCTTCCAGGGACTTTCCGGTGCGCTGCTGGATATTGGCCAACTGCGTCGCAATGGCATCTTCCACTTTTCCCATTATTCTTCTCCCGGTTTTTCTATTGCTGCTTACAGCATCGCCTGCAAGAACGGCGCATACACGGTCAGCGCTTTTTTAATCACGGCCGGCGTCAGCGACTGCTGCTCGCGCAGCACTTCCAGCTGGTGTTCTTCCAGTTCCGCCAGCGTCTCGGGATCGGGATTGGCGCGGGCGCGTTCATGCTGTAATTGCGTCAGCAGGAGCTGGTGGTAGTCGGCCAGGGTTTGCCTGGCCTGTTCTGTTGCTGCTTCATTGTCTGACATGGTGGTTCCTGGTGGCTTGCCGTGTCGCCAGTATAAGCCATGGATCCGTAATAAAAAACGGCTGACTCTGAAGTCAGCCGTTCTTGTTGTCATTATTGCGGGTCATGCCAGGCTTGTGATCAGCCCGGTACCTTGCCCTCTACACCTTCCACGTAGAAGATGATGTCGTGCAGGAATTTGTCGTCGGCGACCTTGTCCTTGGGCAGCACTTCCTTGCCGGTATTGTCCTTGATCGGGCCTTTCCAGATGGGCGCGGTGCCGTCGATGACGCCCTGGCGCTTGTCGGCGATGGCTTTCTTGATGTCTTCGCTCAGGCTGGCGTTAAAGGCTTTCAGGTCTATCATGCCTTCTTTCAGGCCCCACCAGGTGGTGTCGCTTTTCCAGGTGCCGTCCAGCACTTCGCCTACCCGTTTGTTGTAGTACACGCTCCAGTCGATGACCGAGGCTGCCATGTGCGCTTTTTCACCGAACTTGCTCATGTCGCTATCCCAGCCGAATGCGGCCACGCCCTTTTCCTCGGCGGTCTGGACCACCGCGGCGGAGTCGGTATTTTGCATCAGCACGTCCACACCCTGGCCTATCAGCGTGATCGCGGCTTCGCGTTCCTTGCCCGGATCAAACCATTTGTTGACCCAGACCACCTTGGTCGTGATCTTGGGATTGACCGATCTTGCACCGAGCGTGAAGGAGTTGATATTGCGCAGCACTTCCGGGATGGGAACCGAACCGACCACGCCGAGCTTGTTGGACTTGGTCAGCTTGCCTGCGGCTACGCCGGCCAGGTAGGCGCCTTCATAGGTGCGCACGTCATACTGGGCCAGGTTGGGGGCGGTTTTATAGCCGGTCGCGTGTTCGAACTTGACGTCCGGGAAGTCCTTCGCCACTTTCAGCATCGCTTCCATATAGCCGAAGGTGGTGCCGAAAATCAGCTTGTTGCCCTGCGTTGCCAGGTCGCGCATCACACGCTCGGCATCGGCGGCGCTTTCCGGGATGTTTTCCACGAACGAGGTCTGCACCTTGCTGCCGTATTTGGCTTCCACGGACTTGCGCGCGGCGTCATGCGCAAAGGTCCAGCCGGCGTCGCCTACCGGGCCGACATACACGAAGGCCACTTTCAGCGGCTCGCCCTTTTTCTCGGCCGGCGCAGGCGCGGCTGCAGTTACCGAGGCGGCAGGTTTGGCTTCCTCTTTCTTGCCGCAGCCGAACAGGCTGAGCACGGCCACTGACAGTGCTGCTGCCAGCGTATGTCGACGAGTGAATTTCATGGATGCTTCCTTTTCAAATGAATGGGACTACCCGATTTACAACAGAGCTTAAAATACAGTCCGGCAAAACATCCGTCTAGCCGGGACGGAAAGGCTTACCCAGCGAAGCCGGCATATTCAGGCGTATCCAGTCGGGATTACGCGAAATCAGCACCAGCACCACGATAGTGGCGACATACGGCAGCATTGACAGGATCTGCGAGGGTATCGCTATGCCTATCGCCTGGAAATGGAATTGCAATATGGTCACGCTACCAAATAATAGCGCGCCCAGCAAGACCCGGGCCGGACGCCAGGTGGCGAAGGTGGTCAGCGCCAGCGCGATCCAGCCGCGGCCGGCGACCAGTCCCTCCACCCACATCGGCGTGTAGACCAGCGACAGATAAGCGCCGGCCACGCCGCAGCAGGCACCGCCGAACAGCAACGCGGCAAAGCGTATGCTGCGCACCGGGTAGCCCAGCGCATGCGCCGATTCCGGCGATTCGCCTATGGAGCGCAACACCAGGCCGGCGCGGGTGCGGTACAGGAACCAGATGATGGCGGCGCACAGGAACAGGCTGAAATACACGATCCAGTGGTGGCTGAACAGCGCCACGCCGACGAAAGGCAGCTCCGACAAATATGGGATAGGGGTAGGCTTGATCGTCAGTGACATGCCGACAAAGGATTGTCCGATAAAGGCCGACAGGCCGGCGCCGAAGATGGACAGGGCCAGGCCGGTGGCGACCTGGTTGGTGGCCAGCACCAGCGCCAGCCATGCAAACAGGCTGGACATCAGCATGCCGGCGACGGCGCCGGCGGCAAAGCCGAGCAGGGGGCTGTGGGTCTGGTAACCGACCGCAAAACCGGCGATGGCGGCGACCAGCATCATGCCTTCCGCGCCCAGGTTCAGCACGCCGGCCCTTTCATTGATCAGCAGGCCCAGCGCGGCAATCAATAGCGGCGTGCCGGAGTTGATGGAGGCGGCGACCAGCGCGGCGAGATTTTCCATGGTTGTCCCTAAGATTGTGCGTGGGCTGGGCTAGTCCAGCGCAGCCGGTAATTGATCAGCGTATCGCAGGCCAGCAGCAGGAACAGCAGCATGCCCTGGAACAGGCCGGTGATCGCCGACGGCAGGCCCAGCCGCGATTGCGCCATCTCGCCGCCGAGATAGAACAGCGACAGGATCAGGCCGCCAAAGATGGTGCCTATGGGATTCAGGCGGCCGACGAAGGCGACGATGATCGCGGCAAAACCATAGCCGGGCGAGATCGACGGCAAGACCTGGCCTATCGGCCCGGTCACTTCAAACGCGCCGGCGATGCCGGCAAAGCCGCCCGAGATCAGCAGCGAAGTCCACAGCGCGCGCCGGCTGGAAAAACCCGCATACCTGGCCGCCAGCGGCGCCAGCCCGCCCACGGTAAGGCGATAGCCGGCAAAGCTGCGGTACACGAAGACCGTCATGACGGCGCTGGCGATCAGCATCACTGCAAAACCTATGTGCAGGCGGCTGCCGGCAAATAGCGGCGGCAACAGGAATTCGGGCGAAAATACCCGCGATTGCGGGAAGTTCATGCCGTGCGGGTCCTTCAGCGGGCCGTTGACCATATACATCAGCAGCAACTGGGCGATATAGGTCAGCATCAGCGACACCAGGATTTCATTGGCATTGAAGCGGTCGCGCAGCAGCGCGGTGATGCCGGCCCATAATGCGCCGCCCAGCACTCCCGCCAGGCTGGCCAGCACCAGCACCATGCCGCCGGGCAGCACGGGCGAGCCGTTGTCGAACATCAGTATTACGCTGCCGGCTGCAATGCCGCCCGCGATCAGCTGGCCCTCGGCGCCTATGTTCCAGACATTGGCGCGATAGCATATCGATAAACCCAGTGCGCACAATACCAGCGGCGTGGTTTTTAATAATAACTCTGAAATGGCGGCCCAGCTCCGGATCGGCTCCAGCAGGAAGACCTGCAGCCCGGTCAGCGGGTTCTTGCCCAGTGCCAGGAACAGCAGCGCGCCGAAAAACAGCGTCAGCGCGAGCGCCAGCACAGGGGAGAAATACGCCATATTGCGGGAAGGGACGGCGCGCAGTTCCAGCCGGAAAGGTAAAGCGACATGTGGAAGCTTACGCACTGGCCAGCTCCCCGGTAGCGACGCCCGCAGCGTTTCCATCCTTATCCCATAGTCCGCTCATCCATAATCCTATCTGTTCCCGGGTTGCCTCCTGGTTGGAGATGGACGGCGACAGCCGCCCCTTGGCGATCACGTGCAGGCGGTCGCACAGATGGAATAATTCATCCAGCTCTTCGGAAATGACCAGCACCGCGCAGCCGGCTTCTTTCAGCAGGCGTATCTCGTGATGGATCTGCGCTGCGGCGCCGACGTCCACGCCCCAGGTCGGCTGGGCCACGACAAAGACGTCGGGTTTGCGTACGATCTCGCGGCCGACGATGAATTTTTGCAGATTGCCGCCGGACAGGCTCTTGGCCAGCGCGGCCGGCCCGGATGCCTTGACCCGGAAACGGCTGATGATGTCGGCGGCGGCCTGTATCGCGTGCTTGAACTGTATCATGCCGTTGACGACGAACGGCGCCCGCTGGTGCGACAGCAGCATATTGTCGGTCAGGCTCATTTCCGGCACCGCGCCGCGGCCCAGGCGCTCTTCCGGCACCAGGCTCTGGCCCAGCGCGCGCCGTGCGTTCGGTCCCAGGTGGCCGACCGGCTTGCCTTTCAAAGTGATCATGGCGGGTTTGGCGCGCCTGTCTTCGCCGGACAATGCGGCCAGCAATTCCTGCTGGCCGTTGCCGGACACGCCGGCGATGCCGACGATCTCGCCGCTGCACAGGTCCAGCGTGATACCGTCCAGCGGCGTTGCAAAGGCGTGCGCCCGCGGCAGGCTCAGATGCTTGATCTGCAGCCGCAATTCACCCGGCGCATGCGGCTCGGTTTCCTCTTCCTGTTCCGGCTCGGCGCCTATCATCAGGCGCGACAGGCTGGCCGCGGTCTCTTGCGCCGGATCGCAATGGCCGGTGACTTTGCCGCCGCGCATCACGGTGGCGGAGTGGCAGAGTTCGCGGATTTCATCCAGCTTGTGGCTGATATACAGGATGCTGCAGCCCTCGGCTGAAATCTGGCGCAGGGTGACGAACAGTTTTTGCACCGCCTGCGGCGTCAGCACCGACGTCGGCTCATCCAGGATCAGCAACTGCGGTTTGGTCAGCAGCGCCCGCACGATTTCCACCCTTTGCCTTTCGCCCACCGACAAGGTATGCACGTGCCGGTGCGGCTCCAGCTCCAGCCCATAATTCTTGCCGGTCTGGCGTATCTGTTCGGCCAGTTCCGCCATATTGACGTCGGCGGCCAGGCCCAGCGCGATGTTTTCGGCGACCGTCAGCGTATCGAACAGCGAAAAGTGCTGGAACACCATCGCGATGCCCAGCTTGCGTGCATCCTGCGGATTGGCGACGTGCACATCGGCACCATTCCAGCGCACCGTGCCGGCATCCGGCTTGACGGCGCCGAAAATGATTTTCATCAGCGTCGATTTGCCGGCGCCGTTTTCGCCGAGCACTGCGTGGATTTCGCCACGGGCGACCGTCAGGCTGACATTGTCATTGGCGACCACAGCCGGATAGCTCTTGCAAATGCCGGATAGCTCCAGCCTGGGTGGAAACGGCATATCGGGCGTGTCAGACTTGGCTGGGGTCACAATGGCCTTTCGGATGAGCGGTGTTTCGAGATTAGGTGCGGTGCAATGCAGCAAACATCATCCGCACAGCATGACCTATATACCCTGCTAATTATAAGTTGTGCGGGACGTTCAGTTAATAAATCGACATATCTCTTGTTGCGAACTTGTCGCCTCCTTGAATTTGTACTTGCCAGCACCGGGTTGGCGGCATAGTCTGCATAAACTACAGCAAGAATTGCTCCAGGGTCTGCCGTGCCCGGAGCGTTTAACCGGATCCGGAAGGGAGCCGCGCAATGAGAAAACCCCTGATCAGCCTGGTTTTCATCTGCCAGGCAATGGTTGCTGCTGCCGCCGGCATGGACACGGTGGCGCCGGCGCCCACCGCCAAAGCGTATTACAACGACGCCCGCAAAGAGCTGGACGCCAAGCAATGGAAACCGGCGCTGGCCAGCCTGCAAAAGGCGGTGGCGCTGGATCCGGACAATGCGGACATCCACAACCTACTGGGCTACACCTACCGCAAGCAGGCCAACCTGGATAAAGCCTTTGAGCACTATGCGATCGCGCTGCGCCTGAACCCCAGGCACCTGGGTGCACACGAATATCTGGGCGAAGCCTATCTGCAGGCAAAAGACCTGCCCAATGCCGAAAAGCAGCTGGCCGAGCTGGCAAGCCTGTGCAACTCTTCTTGCGAGCAATATCGCGACCTGGAACAGGCGGTCAGCGAATATAAGAAACACCTGTAGGCAGCCAGGCTGTGGCGCGCGCATGGGCCATGCTTGTGCGGTCCCTGGCGATTGTTAAAAATCGATAAATGAAATTTGGCGGTAGCGCGGCGTGCTATCGTTAATCTAGGGCAACGAGCGGTGTTTTCGCTGCCTGCCCCCCTCCATTTGCCGTTCCATCGCTATCCAGCGCCAACCTGCATCAGCCAACCTAAGGTGAGCCAGATGTTTAACAATACCACCATCAAATCGCGCCTGATCTTTGTCATCGCATTTCTTTCGCTACTGCTGGCCGCGATAGGCCTGGGCGGCCTGTATAGCCTGGGAGCCACCAATGCTTCACTGAAAACCCTGTATGAAGACCGGCTGATCGCGCTGGGGCAGCTGGATTCGGTGGCGCGCCTGATGAACCGGCAGCAACTGGGTATCGCCAAGGCAATGACGCAAGATCCGGCGACCTTGGATCAACAGGCGGCCGACGTCGATAAATTGCTGGCGCAGGGCGACAAGGTATGGGCAGAATACCTGGCCACTTACCTGACCCCGGAAGAAAAAAAACTGGCAGACCACTATAGCGAGGGCCGCAACAAGTTCGCCGGCGAGGCGGTGAAACCCGCATTGGCGGCAATGCGGGCAAAGGATGTCGCCAAGGCGACCGAAATCCTGAACGGCGTGATGAGCCAGTTGGCGCCCCCGGTGTTTGCCGACATGGATGCATTGATTAAATTGCAATTGGACGTGGGCCAGGGCGAATATGACAAATCGCAGCAGAACTTCAGCACTTTCCGCGCCTTGTCGATCAGCGCCGTCGTGCTCGGCCTGTTGCTGGGTGCGGTAGTCGGCTACTGGCTGATACGCAGTATTTCCGGGCCGCTGGACTATGCAGTGGGCATCGCGCAGACCGTCGCCGGTGGCGACCTGACCCAGGATATACAGGTGGACTCCACCAATGAAACCGGCAAGTTGCTGCTTTCATTGAAAGAAATGAATGACAGCCTGATCAGCACCGTGTCGGAAGTCAGGATTAGCACCGATACGATAGCCACCGCGTCCAGCCAGATTGCCAGCGGCAACCTGGACTTGTCGCAACGCACCGAAGAGCAGGCGTCCAGCCTGGAAGAAACCGCGTCGTCGATGGAAGAGCTGACCTCGACCGTGCGCCAGAATGCCGACAATGCACGGCAGGCCAACCAGCTGGTGGTATCCGCCAGCGATTATGCGACCAAGGGCGGCAGGGTGGTGGAGCAGGTGGTCGGTACAATGGGATCGATCAAGGACAGTTCGCGCAAGATCGTCGACATCATCAGCGTCATCGACGGCATCGCCTTCCAGACCAATATCCTGGCGCTGAATGCGGCGGTGGAAGCGGCGCGGGCCGGCGAACAGGGGCGCGGTTTTGCGGTAGTGGCGTCCGAGGTGCGCAACCTGGCCCAGCGCGCGGCCAGTGCGGCCAAAGAAATAAAGGAACTGATCAACGATTCGGTGGAGAAGGTCGATGCCGGCAGCAGGCTGGTGGACGAGGCCGGCGTATCGATGAACGAGATCGTGACCTCGGTCAGGCAGGTGGCCGACATCATGAGCGAGATTGCCGCCGCCAGCAGTGAACAGAGCACAGGGATAGAACAGGTCAACCAGGCAGTCACGCAGATGGACCAGGTGACGCAGCAAAACGCCGCGCTGGTCGAAGAAGCGGCTGCCGCTGCGGCCAGCATGCAGGAACAGGCGGCCAAGCTGGCCGAGGTGGTCAGCGTATTCAAGCTGGCAAAAAATACGCAGGCGGCAGGCAAGGTGGCGGCTGCCCGGCCCGCCACCAGGCCGGCGGCGCCGCCGAAGCGGCCCATGCTGACGGTCCACACGGCAAAACCTGCCGCCAGGTCTGCGCCGCCGACCGCAAAACCGGCAGCGGGCAAGCCGTCCAGCGACGACTGGGAAGAATTCTAAATCCCCTACCGCCGACCGGAGGGAATTCCATTCCCTTGTTCTCCATATGGCAAATCAATGATGTCCGGCGCCGGTGTCATTGATCTTTGCCGTCTGCATCATCGCCGCCCTATGATGCTTATTCCGCGATCCTGATTGAATGTGCCGAAACGCGTGCGATATTCGCAGGCGGGATGCTGCAGGCGGAGCGCTGTGCTGCATCTCCTTCCCGAGACCCGCAGGCATACTTCAAAAAAATGAAAACAAACCGGCCGACCCCAAAATTCTTCATCGCCTTGTATTCCTTATCCTTTGCCGCCATCCTGTGCCTGTTGCCGGGCCTGGCGCAGGCCGCCGACAAGATCATCTATATACGGCCGGTGCCGATGAACGACGACCTGGTGCTGCGCCAGGGCAGCAGCGGGATCAGGCAGGCGGCGCAGATGTTCAGCATGGAAGCCAGCACGCTGGAGAGCCAGCCCAGCCGCGAAGGCCGGCAATTGCAGCTGGACATCGCGATCGGGCAAAACCCCAAATTCATCGTGCTGATAGGCATGGAATTCCAGGACTTGCTGGAAGCGGCCGCCAGGAAGGCGCCGGCCACCCGGTTTTTATGGCTGGAGCACTGCCTGGACAAGCCGCCGGCCAATGTAAGCTGCATACAATTCCGTGAAACAGAAACCAGCTACCTGGCCGGACTGGAGGCCGGCTGGGCCAGCGCCAGTGGCAAGGTCGGCGTGCTGGGCCCGGTGGATAGCCCGGCGCGGCGCCGCTATGCCGATGCTTTTGCCGCCGGCGCCAGGACAGCCAGGCCGGGCATCTTTATTGTTCCCACGGTGTGGATAGGCGGCGAGCAGCCTTTCAATGACGGCGCGCGCGCCGAGCAACTGGGTAAGGGCATGCTGGCTGCCGGCGCCGACATCATTTATGCGATCGCCGCCGGCAGCAACCAGGGAGTGATCAGGGCCATCGGCAGCCAGCCCAAGGCAAAGATGATAGGGCATCCGGTGAACCAGTGCCATATGTTGCCCGGCAAGGTACTCGATAGCGTGGAGATCCACTACGACGCCGCCATCACGCTGGCAATAGGTGAAATCCTGCATGGCGACGCCAGGCCGCTGATGGAGTTCGGCCTGAAGGAAAATGTACTGTCGCTGACCGCCATCAGCGCCGACGCCGCGCTGTCGGAGTGCGAAATCACCAAAGAACGCACGCTGACACAAAAAATCCGGCAAGAGCGGCTGACCCTGTTACAGCGCAAGTAGGAAACACCTGGGCATGTAGCCTGGATGGAGCGCAGCGTAATCCGGGGGGCCACCAGCGGTCTGTGGAACATCCCCCCGGATTACGCTACGCTCCATCCAGGCTACGAGTTTTGGCGGACGTTTGAATCAGGGAGGTGTGGCGGTTTTCGGCGCTTGCTGGAGACACTTGCATGACTATCCAGCTTGCCAGCACGAAGGGCAGGGTGAAGCAGGCAAAGCCGCACACGGCGAATGCGATGCTGAGCGCCATCGTCACCGTTACGCCTGCCAGACGCCAGCTCCAGCTGCGCCTATGCACGGTCAGGCCCTGCGCCGCCAGCGCGCAATTCAAGCCCATCCCTATAGCCTGCAATTGCAAATATGGACCGGCCTCCGGCCACTGCACGCTTGCCGCCGTCAGTGCGCACCAGGCCAGACCTGCACCGAACAAGGCCCAGACGGCGTCGTGCCAGCGATAAGCGGCCAATGCCGCCAGCACCAGCATGCCCAGCGGTGCGCTGCCAATGAAACTGGCTTGCGCCAATGCGTAAAACTGGTATTCGATCAGTGGCCTGGCGCCGGCGGCTGCCGGTGCTGCCTGCAGCAATAATCCGGTTTTCTCGCCCAGCAGTGTGGCCAGCAACATGGTGGCTACGAAGGGCAGGGTCAGCGCGGGCAGGCGGTTCCAGCGCAGCAAGGCGTGCGTGGCTGCCATGCCGGCGATGCTGGCGGCGGCCACCCATACCAGCAGGCTGGCGTACGGCTGGATAGCGGCCAGGCTGTCAGGAAAATCCGCGGGCAAATACAGCGCACATAAGCCTATGCTGCTCAGGGCAGCGTTATAACCGTATATTCCATCCCGTATCCGCTGCCGCGGCAATTGGAGTGCATAGGCGCTGAGGTTGGCGAGCGTGGATCCGGCCAGCGCCGCCAGCGCCAGCGCCGGACGCGTGGCATATAGCGCAAACAGCAGCACCGCGCCGGTCAGTGTGGAAGGCTGGAAATAGATTTGCGCGACGCCGTTCAATACGCTTTCGACGACGGCGTCTGTGCCTGCCTTGAAACGTGACAGGCCGGGAAACTGTATCTTGCCCATGTGGATGCCGGAACAACAGATAGGAATGGAATGCGCAATTTGAAGGCGCAACAGAGCCCGCATCCCCGGGTTAGCGGGGATGTTGCGGGAACAGCGGGGGGATGCTAGAACTGGGCTATGCCGTTTGCGGCGGCCAGATCTCGGCGATGCGCAACAGGTTAGTGGTGCCGGGTTGGCCGAAGGGCATGCCAGCGGTGATCGTGACTTGGTCGCCGGGCTGGGCAAAACCTTCATTCAGCGCGGTGCTGCAGGCTGCGGCCACCATCTGGTCGACGTCGTATACCTTGTCGCTGACGGTGGAATGCACGCCCCACACCAGCGCCAGTCTGCGCGCGGTCGCCAGTTGCGGCGTGATGCTGAGTATCGGCGCCGACGGCCGTTCGCGCGCCGCGCGCAGGCTGGTATGGCCCGAGGTCGTATAGGTGACGGTAGCGACCGCGCCTATGATCTGGGTGACGCTGCGCAAGGCCGAGCAAATCGCATCGCCCTTGTTTGCCTGCGGCACGACTTGCTGTGCATCCAGCATATTGCGGTACGAAGGGTCTTTTTCCACTTCGCTGATGATGCGGTTCATCATCGTCACCGCCTCCACCGGGTAAGCGCCGCTGGCCGACTCGGCCGACAGCATTACCGCGTCGGCGCCGTCATAGATTGCGCTGGCGACGTCGGAGGCCTCGGCCCTGGTCGGCACCGGCGCCGAAATCATCGATTCCAGCATCTGCGTGGCGATCACGATAGGCACTCCATGCGCGCGGCAGCTGCGCAGGATGCGTTTTTGCGCTCCGGGCACCTGCTCCGGCGGCAGTTCCACGCCGAGGTCGCCGCGCGCCACCATTACCGCGTCGGAGACTTGCACGATGGCGTCCAGCTGGTGTAGCGCCGCCGGTTTTTCCAGCTTGGCCAGCAAGCCGGCGCGCTTGCCTATGATGGCGCGCGCTTCCAGGATATCTTCCGGCCTCTGCACGAAAGACAGGGCGATCCAGTCCACGCCCAGTTCCAGCGCAAATGACAGGTCGCGTTTGTCCTTGGCGGTTAGCGCCGGAATCGGCAGCACCGCATCCGGCACGTTCACGCCCTTGCGGTCCGACAGTACGCCGCCGTTGATCACGCGGGTGCGGATGGACTGGCCGTCGCTGTCCAGCACTTCCAGCCTCAGCTTGCCGTCGTCCAGCAGCAGCGACTGGCCGCCGGCGATCACCGCAAACAGTTCCGGATGCGGCAGGCAGACGCGCTGCCGGTTGCCTGCGGCTGGATTATTGTCGAGCACGAATTCATCGCCGGCGTTCAGCGTGACCTTGCCGTCGGCAAACTGGCCGACGCGCAGCTTGGGACCCTGCAGGTCGGCCAGTATCGCTATCGGCCGGCCCAGGGATTTTTCTATGTCGCGCACGATCTGGTAGCGGGCCTGATGGTCGGCGTGCGTGCCGTGGCTGAAGTTGAAACGGAATACATCGGCGCCGGCCTCGAACAAGGCTTGTATCGTGGCCCGGGTATCGCTGGCGGGGCCGAGGGTGGCGACAATTTTTGCTTTACGTAGACGGCGCATAGGATGTAGGTGTGAAGTGTGGAAAATTTGCACGCGATGCAGGTCCAGATCTGCCACGGAAAACCGGGAGATCGTGGCAGACCAGGCCCTGCACCCGGCAAAACCGGTAAATTTGTAAAAAGTTTATAAGATCAGCATGGCACGGAAATCATTCACGTTGGTACGGGTAGGGCCGCTGACGATCAGGTCGTCCAGCGCATTGAAAAAGCCATAGCCGTCGTTGTTTTCCAGCAGGTTTTTCGGACGCAGGCCCTGCGCCGCTGCGCGCGCGGCGGAATCCGGCGCATACACGGCGCCGGCGTTGTCTTCCGAGCCGTCTATGCCGTCGGTATCGCAGGCTAGCGCATAGATGCCGGGATGGCCGTCCAGCGTCACCGCCAGGCTCAGCAGGAATTCCGCATTGCGCCCGCCGCGTCCGCTGCCGCGCACCGTGACCGTGGTTTCGCCGCCGGACAGCACCACGCAGGGTTTGCTGAAAGGCTGGCCCTTGTCGGCGATCTGTTTTGCCAACGCCGCATGGACGATGCCGACGTCGCGTGCCTCGCCTTCTATGCCGTCCGACAGGATATAGGCTGCCAGGCCGGCAGCGCGGGCCTTGGCTGCCGCCGCATCCAGCGCGTGCTGGGCGGTGGCGATGATGTGGTGCTCATGTTTCTGGAAACGCGGGTCGCTGGATTTCGGCGTTTCACCGATGCCGGAGCTCAGGTGCTGCTCTATATTCGCAGGTACGGCGATGTCGTATTTACGCAAGATCGCCAGGGCCTGCTCGCAAGTCGTATCGTCGGGCAGGGTAGGGCCGCTGGCGATGATGCCGGGTTCGTCGCCGGGTACGTCGGAAATCAGCAAGGTGACCACCCGTGCCGGCGCGCAAGCCAGGCCGAGGCGGCCGCCCTTGATTGCAGACAGATGCTTGCGCACGCAATTCATTTCACTGATTGCGGCGCCGCTCTTCAGCAAGGCCTTGTTGATCGCCTGTTTCTGTTCCAGTGTGATGCCCTCGGCCGGCAACGCCAGCAGCGCAGAACCGCCACCGGAGATCAGGCACAGCACCAGGTCGTCTTCCGTCAGACCATGCACCATTTGCAAGATACGGCCGGCGGCCTGGCGTCCGGCTTCATCCGGTACCGGATGCGCGGCTTCCACCACTTCTATCCGCTGGCAATCGGCGCCGTGGCCGTAGCGGGTGACCACCAGGCCAGACAATTCACCCTGCCAATGCTGTTCCACCACTTTGGCCATCGCCGCCGCGCCTTTGCCGGCGCCTATCACCAGCGTACGCCCCTTGGGCGGTGCAGGCAGGAAAGCCGGCAGGCATTTTTGCGCACTGACGGCGTCTACCGCCGTGTTGTACAGGTCACGCAAGAATTGTTTTGGATGGGCAATAGTCATGATTACAGCCTGGTGATTGAGGGAACGCTTAGGATACTGCTTTTGCGCAGGGCGGGATATTGAACAAGTTTCATCAATACCCCGTCACGGGCTTAGGCTTGTGCGATCTGGTGATTCGACATCAGTTCGATCGCGCGGCACAGGGCTGAATGGTCGAGGCCGCTCATGCCGTTGGCGGCACAGGCGTTCATCAGTTCTTGCGCGGTGGCGGTATTCGGCAATGACACGCCGAGCGCCTTGGCGCCCTGCAAGGCCAGGTTCAGGTCTTTCTGGTGCAGCTCTATCCTGAAGCCGGGGTTGAAGGTACGCTTGACCATGCGCTCGCCGTGCACTTCCAGGATACGCGATGCGGCAAAGCCGCCCATCAGCGCCTGCCTGACCTTCGCCGGATCGGCGCCGGCCTTGGACGCGAACAGCAGCGCTTCGGCCACCGCCTGGATATTCAGTGCGACGATGATCTGGTTGGCCACCTTGGTAGTCTGGCCGTCGCCGTTGCCGCCGACCAAAGTGATGTTCTTGCCCAGCAATTCAAACAACGGTTTTACCGTGTCAAACGCAGCTTCCGGGCCGCCCACCATGATGGTCAGCGAGGCCGCCTTGGCGCCGACTTCGCCGCCGGAGACCGGCGCGTCCAGGTAATCGCAATTCAGCGCATTAATGCGCTTGGCGAAATCCTTGGTGGCGATAGGCGAGATGGAGCTCATGTCGACCACCACCTTGCCTGCCGTCAGGCCGGCGGCAACGCCGTCCTCGCCGAACAGCACCGCTTCCACGTGCGGCGTATCCGGCACCATTACGATGATGATGTCGGCGCGCTTGGCGACTTCAGAGCCGGATGTGCAGACGGTGGCGCCGCCTTCTATCAGGCTGTAAGGTGGGTTCTTCTGGTCGTGCAGGTACAGCTTATGGCCGCCGCGCTGCAAATTTTCCGCCATCGGCGCGCCCATGATGCCGAGTCCTATGAATCCTACTTTTGCCATGATGTTCTCCTGATTTTCAATTCAATAAATTCTTTGTACTACATTGCAGAGAGCTAAACTCCGTGCGCCGCGCGCCAGCCCAGGCCTTCAACGGTGCCGGCCTGCGGCTTGTATTCGCAGCCTATCCAGCCTTCATACTTCAATTCTTCCAGCAGCTTGAACAGGTAGCGGTAATTGATCTCGCCGGTGCCCGGTTCAAAGCGGCCGGGATTGTCCGCCAGCTGGATATGCTTGATCAGCGGCAGGTTGGCCCGTATCGTATTGGCCAGTTCGCCTTCCATCCTTTGCATATGGTAGATGTCGTACTGCACGAACAGGTTATCGGAACCGGTCGCCTTGATCAGGTCCACCGCCTGCCGGGTGGTGGACAAAAAGAAACCGGGGATGTCAAAGGTGTTGATAGGCTCTATCAACAGCCGTATGCCGGCGGCTTTCAGCTTGTCGGCGGCAAACTTCAGGTTGTCCGCCAGGGTTTGCCCGGCCAGCTCGCGGCTGACGTCTTTCGGCTGTATGCCTACCAGGCAATTCAATTGCTTGACGCCCAGCACTTGCGCATATTTCAGGGCCTCGCCGACACCGTCCTGGAATTCGCCTATGCGGTCCGGGTGGCAGGCGATGCCGCGTTCGCCGGCTTCCCACTTGCCGGCCGGCAGGTTATGCAATACCAGGTCCAGCTGGTATAGGTTCAGCTTGTCGGCGATCTGGTCGGCATGGAAGGCATAGGGAAACAGGAATTCCACGCCGCGGAAGCCGGCGCGGGCGGCGGCCTCAAAGCGTTCCAGGAAAGCCAGTTCATTGAACAGCATAGTCAGGTTGGCGGCTAGTTTCGTCATCATGATCCTTTGTGCAGGGTGGGCACGCATGCCCACGCGTTTGTCTTTACTTGGGTTCGCGCAGCGTGGGCACAGGTGCCCACCCTACAATCTGTTAATCCAGCAGCGCGATCGCAGTCGGTGCGTCTTGCTTGCCTTCGGCCAGCGGTTCAAATTCGTTGATGGCGTTGATTTCGGTTCCCATCGCAATATTGGTGACGCGCTCCAGGATGATTTCAACCACGACCGGCACCTTGTATTGCTTCATCCATTCACGCGCCTGCTGGATCGCCGGCTGGATATCTTCGTGCTTCAATACGCGGATGGCCTTGCAACCCAGGCCTTCGACCACGGTGATGTGGTCGACGCCATAGCCGTTCAGTTCCGGCGCATTGATGTTTTCAAATGCCAGCTGCACGCAGTAGTCCATCTCGAAGCCGCGCTGCGACTGGCGGATCAGGCCAAGATAAGAGTTGTTGACGACGATTTGCAGATACGGCAGGTTGAACTGCGCGCCTACCGCCAGTTCCTCTATCATGAACTGGAAGTCATAGTCGCCCGAGATCGCCACTACTTCACGCGATGGGTCGGCGGCGACCACGCCCAGTGCGGCGGGGATAGTCCAGCCCAGGGGGCCGGCCTGGCCGCAGTTGATCCAGTTGCGCGGGCCGTACACGTGCAGGAATTGCGCAGCGGCGATCTGCGACAGGCCTATGGTGCTGACGTAGCGGGTTTCGCGGCCGAAGGCACGGTTCATTTCTTCGTAGACACGCTGCGGCTTGACCGGCACTTCATCGAAGTGGGTACGGCGCAGCATCGTGCGTTTGCGTTCCTGGCAATCGGCAGCCCAGGCCGAGCGGTCTTTCAGCTTGCCGGCGGCTTTCCATTCCCGAGCGACTTCTATAAACAGTTTCAGCGCGGCGCCGGCGTCGGACACGATGCCGTAGTCGGGGCCGAACACGCGGCCTATCTGCGTAGGTTCGATATCGACGTGAACGAACTTCCTATCCTTGGTGAATACTTCGACCGAGCCGGTGTGGCGGTTGGCCCAGCGGTTGCCTATGCCCAGTGCAAAGTCGGATGCCAGCATTGTTGCATTGCCGTAGCGGTGGCTGGTCTGCAAGCCGACCATGCCGGCCATCAGCTTGTGGTCGTCGGGGATCGTGCCCCAGCCCATCAGCGTAGGGATCACAGGCACGCCGGTGATCTCGGCAAATTCCACCAGCAGTTCGGATGCATTGGCGTTGATGATGCCGCCGCCGGCGGTGATCAGCGGGCGTTCGGCGTCGTTCAGCAGGCTCATCGCTTTTTCGATCTGCGCGCGGGTTGCGTGCGGTTTGTAGACCGGTAAAGGCTCATAGGTGTCCGGGTCGAATTCGATCTCGCCCATCTGCACGTCGAACGGCAGGTCGATCAGCACCGGGCCGGGACGGCCGGAGCGCATCAGGTGGAAAGCCTGCTGGAATACGCGCGGCACCAATGCCGGTTCACGTACGGTAACCGCCCATTTGGTGACCGGTTTGGCGATCGATTCTATATCCACTGCCTGGAAATCTTCCTTGTACAAACGGGCGCGCGGCGCCTGGCCGGTGATGCACAGGATGGGGATAGAGTCAGCCTGGGCCGAGTACAGGCCGGTGATCATGTCGGTGCCGGCCGGGCCGGAAGTGCCTATGCAGACGCCGATATTGCCGGCCGCTGCGCGGGTGTAGCCTTCCGCCATATGCGAAGCGCCTTCCACGTGGCGCGCCAGGATATGCTTGACGCTGCCGCGCTTGCGCAATGCCGAGTAAAACGGATTGATCGCCGCGCCCGGTACGCCAAATGCCTGGTGTACGCCTTCTTTTTCCAATACGTAGACGGCTGCTTCAGCCGCGGTCATTCTTGCCATGATAGATCTCCTGAAAATAGATGCTTGAGTGTTGGAATAGATCGTAATGGCAAACTTATTGTTTGATAAGAGGATAAAAAATCGTATTATTCAATACTCAAAGTATGGAATGATGAGTTAAAAGGTTGCTTTATGGATAAGTTGAAACAGATAGAAGCCTTCGTCGACGTGATAGAGCAGGGCAGCCTGACCCGCGCCGCGCTGGGGCAGAACATTACGCCGGTGATGCTGGGACGCCGCATCGATGCGCTGGAAAAACGCCTGGGCGTCAAGCTGATGCACAGGACCACCCGCCACCTGCGCCTGACCGAGGAAGGCACGGTATTCCTCGACCATTGCAAGAAATTGCTGCATGAACTGGATAGCGCGGAAAAGATCATCTCCGAAGGCCGCCACAAGGCCACCGGCCATCTGGTGGTGTCGGCGCCGGCCGCGTACGGCCGCAAGCATGTGGCGCCGCACGCGCCGGCCTTCCTGGCCGAGCATCCGGACGTGCGGATCTCGTTCAACCTGACCGACCGCGTGGTAGACCTGGTGCGCGAGGGCTATGACTTCGGCATACGCATAGGTGGCGCGATCGACCCCAGCTTTGTCGCGATCAAACTGGCCACCAACCGGCGCGTGGTCTGCGCGACGCCGGATTACCTGCGCAGGAACGGCGTGCCGGCCACACTGGACGACCTGGAAAAGCACAACTGCCTGGCCTTCAACCTGCAGGGCGGCCAGCAGCGCGGCTGGTATTTCCAGCAAAACGGCAAGCCGGTGACGATCAGGGCCAACGGCAACCTGGATTGCAATGACGGCGAGCTATTGCACCGCTGGGTATGCGAGGGCCTGGGCCTGGCTTGGCGCTCCACCTGGGAGATACAGCCGCAACTGGCGTCTGGCGAACTGGTCACGGTACTGGACGACTATGCGCTGCCGGACTACAACATCATGGCGGTCTACCCGCAGCAGCGCAACCTGCCCGCCAAGGTCAGGTTTTTCATCGAAAAACTGAAAGCCGTGTATGCGCAGCCGGGGTATTGGATGCAGGGCTGAGGGGCAAATGTAGTGATGCTTGATAATCCGGCATTCAAGGCTTACCCGGAAACTTCCATGCCACTCCGTGCACATCTGCAGAATATTGAGTAGCATAGCTAAGCTAAAAAACAGGATAGACATAATGCGGAACATGACAGTCAATAACAAAGGCTACGACTTCAGCGCAGTGCATGAGTCACTGCAATCTTATGTGGACCGGGATATCCTGGCCGGCGTATCGTCCGCGGTGCTGGTCGGCGGCGAGCTGGTTGATGTGCATACCGCCGGCTGGGCTGACAAGGAAAACAATATTCCCTTGCGCACCGACCACCTGTTCCGGGTTTTTTCCAACAGCAAGCTGGTCACTTCCTGCGCGGTACTGCTGCTGATGGAAGAGGGCAGGCTGAAGCTGGACGATGCGGTCGAAGCCTATATCCCGCAACTGGCCAAGCGCCGGGTGCTGAAACCCAGGCCCGCGGGCATAGAAGATACCGAGCCGGCCGCATCGCCGATCACGATACGCCAACTGCTGAACCATACTTCCGGCCTCGGCTATGGCTTCCTGAATCCAGGCAGTGTGCTGGACAATGCCTACAATGAGCGCAAGGTGATGAACGCAGCGCAGACGCTGGCGGAGATGATGGATGTGCTGGCTGAGCTGCCGCTGGGCTTCCATCCCGGCACACGCTGGGAATATTCGGTCGCCACCGATGTGCTGGGCCGCCTGGTCGAGGTAGTCAGCGGCCAGCGTTTCGGCGACTTCCTGCAGCAGCGCATTTTTGCGCCTCTCGGCATGGCCGATACCGGCTTTGTCGTGCCGGCGGACAAACTGGATCGTTTCACTGCTTACTATGCGGGCGGCGATGCGTTCAACCCGATGAAGCCGGGGCTGACGCGCCTGGAGAATGCGCCCTTTCCCGGCGCCTTCCTGACGCCGGTGCCGCGCCAGTCCGGCGGCGGCGGCCTGGTGTCCAGCCTGCCGGATATGGTGGCGCTGATACGCAGCCTGCTACCCGGCGGCCCGCACCTGCTGAAGCCGGACACGATAGCGCAGATGATGAGCAACCAGCTGGCCCCCGGCCTCAGCATAGGCTTCCCCGGCATAGGGCCGGTGCCGGGCAAAGGCTATGGACTGGGCGGCGCGGTGACGATGCAGCCGTCGTCGCTGGATCCGGATGCTTCCACCGGGGCTTTTGAATGGGGCGGCATCGCCGGCACCCACTGGTGGATCTCGCCGCAGCACAATCTGGCCGGGCTGGTGATGACGCAAAGGCAGATGGCCTTCTGGCACCCGTTTTCCTTTGAATTCAAGCGCCGGGTGTATGCCGCGGTGCTGTAGTCTCCTGCAGTAAACACGCCCGCCGCGGCTTCACGACGCGGCGGCGGATGGCTGCTTTGCCGCCCGTCTTTTGCACGATGGAGTTGATCTGCCAGCCGGCATCGCCCAATTCCAAGCCTAATAGGTAAATGCGGGGGGTATTTAATACCCGCCCATCCCTTCCCACCCCTTCCAATCAAAGCTGCCTGTAAAACGCCCGATCAGATTGTTGATCGGCGATTCATCCTGCGTGCTCAAGGCCTGTGTAATTGCTAACAGGCTCCGGCATTGCCGCCTTTCCCGCTGTTTTTACGCAATTTTTACATCTTGTTTACACCCGGCCCCTGAGTCTTTACAAAATCTTTAGACGCGAATGAGTAATCTTCACTGTGTAAAAACTAGGGGAGGATTTTCATGAATTACTTGATGGACATTTTATACGTGGGCGGGATTGCATTGTTCTTCCTGCTGATCTGGGCCCTGGCGCTGGGCTGCGACAAATTGGGAGGCCGAGCATGAATGCATTCTATGTCATCGGCGCGGTCGTTTCTGCGGCCCTGTTTGTGTACCTGATCATTGCTTTACTGAAAGCCGAGGAGCTGTAATGACTACGCAAGCAATTGTTTTATTAATATTCTTCCTGCTCGTGCTGCTGGCCCTGTCTTATCCGCTGGGCCTGTTCATTGCGCGCATCGCGGATGACAGGGCTGCGGTTCCCGGCATGCGCTGGCTGGCATGGCTGGAAAAGGGTTTGTACCGCCTGGCGGGGGTAAAAGCCGACGAAGAAATGGGCTGGAAAAAATATGCAGTAGCCCTGCTGGTCTTCAACACTCTGGGCGCGCTGGCGGTCTACCTGGTGCAGCGCCTGCAATTGTGGCTGCCGCTGAATCCTCAGGCTTTTGGCAACGTCAGCCCTGATTCGTCTTTCAATACGGCGGTTGCCTTTGTCACCAATACCAACTGGCAAGGCTACGGCGGCGAATCGACGATGAGCTACCTGACCCAGATGCTGGTGCTGGCCGGCCAGAACTTCTTCTCCGCCGCCACCGGCATCGCCGTGGTGTTTGCGCTGATACGCGGTTTTTCGCGCCACTCGGCTAAATCCATAGGTAATTTCTGGACTGATATCACTCGTTCCACGCTGTACCTGCTGCTGCCTTTGTCAGTGATTTTCGCGACTTTCCTGATCGGCCAGGGCGTGATCCAGAATTTTTCCGGCTACAAGGACGTGCAATTGATGGATCCGGTCACCTATAGCCAGCCCAAGCTCGGCGCCGACGGTCAGCCTTTGAAGGACGCCAAGGGCGCCCCGGTAATGGAAACCCTGACCACCAAGGTCCAGACCCTGCCTATGGGGCCGGTTGCATCGCAGGAAGCGATCAAGATGCTGGGCACCAACGGCGGCGGCTTCTTCAATGTGAATTCGGCCCATCCCTATGAAAATCCGAATGCGCTGGCGAATTTCTTCCAGATGATTTCAATCTTCCTGATTCCCGCGGGCCTGTGCTTCGCCTTTGGCCGCATGGTCGGCGATATGCGCCAGGGCTGGGCAGTGCTGGCGGCAATGACGGCGCTGTTCCTGGTGATGGTCGTGACGGTCATGGTTTCCGAGCAGCAGGCTCATCCGGTTCTGGCCTCCTTGAACGTGGACCAGGCCAGCACGATACTGCAATCCGGCGGCAATATGGAAGGCAAGGAAACCCGTTTCGGCATCGACGCTTCTTCACTGTTCGTGGCGGTCACAACGGCAGCATCCTGCGGCGCGGTCAATGCAATGCACGATTCGCTGATGCCGCTCGGCGGCCTGGTGCCTATCGTGCTGATGCAATTCGGTGAAGTCGTGTTCGGCGGTGTCGGCTCCGGCCTGTACGGCATGCTGATCTTCGCAATCCTGGCGGTATTTATCGCCGGCCTGATGATAGGCCGCACTCCCGAGTACCTGGGCAAGAAGATACAGTCGTTTGAAATGAAAATGACCTCGATCACGATCCTGGTGACGCCGGCACTGGTGCTGGCCGGCACTGCCATCGCGGTGATGGCGGACGGCGGCAAGGCAGGGATACTGAATCCGGGCGCGCATGGCTTCTCCGAGATCCTGTATGCATTCACTTCGGCGGCAAATAATAACGGTAGTGCGTTTGCCGGCCTGAGCGCGAACACGCCTTTCTACAACGTCATGCTGGCGATTGCGATGTGGTTCGGCCGCTACGCGATGATCGTGCCCATCCTGGCGATTGCCGGTTCGCTGGCCTCCAAGAAGCGCCTGGAAGCCAATGCCGGAACCATGCCTACCCACGGGCCTATGTTCATCAGCCTGTTGATCGGCACCGTAGTCTTGATCAGTGTCCTGAACTATGTGCCGGCGCTTGCGCTGGGCCCGATAGTCGAGCATCTGCAACTCATTGCTACACACTAAGAAGGAAATATTCATGTCTACTACCAGTGTACAAAAAAGCATGGACAGCAAGGTCGAGGCTGCTGCTGAGACTAACTTCGCCAGCCCCGCCGGCCTCGTCAGTGCCGAAGATGCTGCGCCAACGCGCGGCAAGAGCGGTGGCAAGAGCGGCCTGTCCCTATTCGATTCCAGCCTGATCATGCCGGCCATCGCCGACTCTTTCAGAAAACTGAGTCCGCGTACCCAGTTGCGCAGCCCGGTGATGTTCGTAGTGTATGTCGGCAGCATTATCACCAGCATGCTGTTCGTCCAGTCGCTGCTCGGCAAAGGCGAGGCCAGTTCCGGTTTCATCCTGGCGACTTCGGTCTGGCTGTGGTTCACCGTACTGTTTGCCAACTTTGCTGAAGCATTGGCCGAGGGCCGCAGCAAGGCGCAGGCCGCCTCGCTGCGCGCGCTGAAACAAACCGTGGTTGCCAAGAAACTGGCGACGCCCAAGCACGGCACCACCTGGCTGCCGGCCTCGGCCGGCGACCTGCGCAAGGGCGATGTCGTGCTGGTGGAAGCCAAC
>Ga0207076_1028_pt1 | contig 41572 bp, 27 predicted proteins | sample Alteio_BWMinHeat_62_FD_153568 | JGI IMG/M metagenome (GOLD analysis project Ga0207076, IMG submission 153568) | Enriched cells from forest soil in Barre Woods Harvard Forest LTER site, Petersham, Massachusetts, United States -... | ecosystem: Environmental > Terrestrial > Soil > Temperate forest >... | reverse complement strand
CACCTGGTATTCACTCAGCAAAATAACTGGAGAACTATTAGAATCAACTTTATGGGATTGTCCCATAACTAATGCTGGGTCTTCATCTTTAGAAGATGGGGCGGCTGTTGGTTGATCATCAACATCAATATCAAATACAGGACTATTTCTACTATATTAAATAAACATGAGTATAAATTTTATTTTTGATGTGTTCATACTGAGTGGAACTCAGCAATTGAGAATACGACATCATTATCATAGGTACTGATGACTTTTCTAAGCTGTATGGAGGTTGTATATAATTAAATGGATTTTGTTGCATACCTAAGCGCTTATAAAATTCAAGACCACTATAAAAAACCTTGGTTTGGCTTGAAATAACTTGTGAATTCTGAAGATGGTCAGCGATTCGTCGGTGTTAATTATTTTCTTCCATCTCCATAACTGAAACTCTGTTGGGGGGCATTAGGATTCATGTTATTTTTGCGCGCTTGCTGTTGATGAAATAAACTGGCTGCTGTATTCAACAAACTTTTTGCAGTGGCCAACAAATTTTCAATAGTGGGTTGCGGTGGGGTCATGTTTTCTGGCAATGAAATTATAGCCTGATGCTGTTCGACTGGCCTGTGCATAAACATAGGTTGAGTAGGAAGCTGTTGATGAGGCGAATAGCCAATTGGCATTGCTTGGGACGGAATAGCCATTGGAACTTGAGGCATATTGTTAATATTAAACATTGGATTTGCTCCAGCTGCTCTCATCAATGGCTGCGACATTTGCCTCATTTGCATTGGCGGCATCGCATTCGTAGAAGGTTGAAATCCTGGATGAGGTGGAAAATAGGATGCGGGTGCTTGCGACAGATAATTAGGGGCATGGTTCATTGGAACGGGAGGTGATGGCGCTAAATAACCTACGCGGAGAGAAGCAACAGGCGCAGTTTGAGGCGCTGCTTGGAAAAACTGCGGGGAACTTGTTGTAGATGCGATAGAGCTCAGTGGCTTATAAATTTTTGCATTTGGATTGAAAGCAAATGATTTTTTGGGTTGAGTTACCTGCGTTGGAACATCAGGCTGTGATCTTTTATTTTCAATATTTGTTGGTTGTATAATAGAAGGTGCAGGTGTTTCAGATGCTTGTGCTGATGTTTGTCCATAGGTAGGAATAACTTGTTTTAATAATGCCAGCATTTCTTCTGGTGTTCCATTGGGTGAAGGCTTTAAGATGCGCGTTAAAACTGGTTGAGCGGGTGCTGACGGAGCTTGTGCTGTTGCATTGGCTATTGTTGCTTTAGGCGTTTGAAGCGTAACACTTTTTCTTGGGGATTTAGGTTGCGATTCTTGTACTGCTAGTCTTTCTTTTTCTTGGGTTGCGCGCTGTTCTGCAGCCTGTCTTTCTTTTTCTTGTATTGCGCGTTGCTTAGCAGCCAGTCTTTCTTTTTCCTGCATTGCACGTTGTTCTGCAGCCAGTCTTCCTTTTTCATATGGTGGTTTTTTAAAAGAATTTAGGTTGCTATTTTCCTGAAACTTTTTTGCAGGTTCTGAAAGTTGCTTGGTGGCATTAGCAGCTGAACTTGATTGTTGTTTTGAATTAGCGTTATTGCGGCGACCTCGATATCTTTGTCGGCCCGCTCGATTATTCAATTCTTGCTTAGGATGCTCAACCGAAGTTGATTTTTGTGACTCTTCTTTTTTATTTTTGATAGTTTTATCTTTTTCTGCTGCAGCTCTTTCAGCTTGCGTTTTTTCTAAAGCAGCCTTTGCTGTTGCAGCTCTTTCAGCTTCCGCTTTTTCTAAGGCAGCCTTTGCTGTTGCAGCTTTTTCAGCTTCAGCTTTTTCTAAGGCAGCCTTTGCTGTTGCAGCTCTTTCAGCTTCCATTTTTTCTAAAGCAGCTTTTGCTGTTACAGCTCTTTCAGCTTCTGCTTTTTCTAAAGCTGCCCTTTCTGCTGCGACTACATCGGCTTTTGCTTTTTCTTCAGCAGCCAATCTTTCTCTTTCTTCAGTCGCTTGCTTTTCTCGCAATGCTGCTGCTTCAGCTAATTTTTTCTGTTCTTTTAGTTGTTTTCGCACTTCTGGATCTTTGGGACGGTTCGGATGTCTATTCTTAATTTTCGGTTTGGAATCAGATACGTCAGCATGCGTTGCTGCAGCATTTTTCGGCTCTGAAGCAGGTTTGTTATCAACCAAAAGCTTAGATGCATCACCGGGTGTGGGCGTTATTTTATCGTCTGCTCTATTGGCAACAGGAATGCCTTTTTCATCAGAATTTGCGTTAGATTGTGCTGCTTGTAATTTTGTATTTATTGCTGTTTGCAGCTCTTTTAATTGCTTGTAATAAACTAAATCACTTTGCTCAGGACTATTCATGAGACAGGCGAGATGAATCATATCTATAGCCACTTGCATTTTCGTCGAAAAAAATTCAAGCCCCTCGAAATGATCATCAAAATATTTTAATAAAACTTTATTACCGATTTGTAACAAAAACTCAACAAACACTCGGGCTGACATGCCTTCAGAACGCGTGCTGAGTAGAAATCGATATAAACCTTGAAACGCCTGCATGCAATCAAGGCTTTTCTTCCCATCCATTTTGATCATCAATTCCGCTGTTGCAACAAAGGTTTCTATGTAAAACACGAGAAAATCTTCGTTATCTTTTAAAATTGGCACACATGAATTAAGCTGAGTATTTACTTTTTCTATTTGCCAACGAACTATTGCTCGTTCCTTCTCATCTTTAGCTAAAGCGCCCATTGTAACGCAAATACAGAGACTATCTTCAATATTTTTTTTCGCAACTAATAAAGAATGACTATGTTGTTTTGGAGTAGCAGTTTCTGATTTTTCATCATGAGTGGATGGATTAGACGTTTCAATAGACTGTTTTATTACTCTTTCTGCAATCTTAATTTTCAACTGTCCCAACAGATCTAAATCAACTTTTGCAATTGGACTATTGCGTAATAAATTTAACATATCAGAATCCAATTCTGTATTCATTATATTTAAAAATTCAGCATAAATCTGATGCCCACTTTCAAAATAATTTAATATAATCTCACCAAATTTCAACGTGATTTCTGCATATAAAGGCAACTCTAAGTTAAGATTATTTTTTTTAAGGTAGCGTTTTACCAAATCATTTAAATCTCTTATCAAAATTGTCAATATAAAATATGAACAATTCACATCAGGCTCTGGAAGCATTGTATCGAGTTTTAATTGGGCTTCTAGGCTTAGCTGCGCTGTTTTGACAAACAGTCTAATTAACTTTTCGGGGTCATTGGAGTGTTTTTCATATTTATCTAAATTTATCAATGCGAGCCAAAACAATTTATTTGCTTCTTGTAAGTTTTCTTCCTTGTCTTTTTTTAAATGTTCCTCGCCTTGTCTAATTTGATCAGTGATTGTTTCCAAGTTAACTACCTGCGCGGTGGTTGGTTCGGTACTTTTGCTATCCTCTTGAACTGCACGCTTTGGTTCGGTAGAGGTTGGTTTTTTTGCTATCTTTGCATCTTGCAATATTTTTGCTGTATCCTGTAATAACTTTTTTGTCAGCGAATAATAAATATTTCTTTCGCTGGCAGGCACTTTTTCCAATAGCGCTTTCGCTTTTTTATAACATTCAAGGCCACGCTCACCGATGGCAATTCTATCATACGCTAATAATGCATAATCTCTGGCAAGTTTGATATCGCTTATATATAAATCATTCTGAACTAAATTTTTGGATTTTCTGATTTCTTCGGCTATTCTTAAGTGATCGAGTAATTTATTTAACGTTTCTAATCTGGGCTTCATTTCATCTCTCGCTTTTCAAGTTATATTATGGATCTGTTTTTGTGTCCATCCTGCCATTTTATAATGTCATCTGACATCACATGCATACTGCGTTAATTAGTTGGAATAGTAAAATAGACTAATTCCCGTTGCGCCAGGACATTTTTTTCTGTTTTAAGAAAAATTTTAACATCGCTTCTAAACAGATAAAAACAAACCTAGTTTTAAAGCCTGTTGCTTTAACTCAAAAAACGTTAAAGAAGAATGCGCGAATCTTCTGCAATACGAGCTATGTCTATCTTTTGACCGATTTCATTTAATAATTTTTTTTGTTTTAAAAGATGGACAATTTGGGTAAAACCTTTTTCTTCAGCTATTTGTAAAGTCGTTTTACCATCACCGGGAATACGGTTTGAATCTACATCAATATTAGGGATTTGCAATAATTCTAGAACTTTTTCAATCTTACCTTCGCGCACCATAATAAATAATTCAGATTCACCCAATTTATTTTTGGCATTAATTGGCAATGAACTATTCACATTATGAGAAGGAGCTTCTTCTTTGGTGGTTGGTTTGTTTGTTGTGCGGTCGATCATAATATAGCCACCAATACTCATTAATGTTCATATTCTACTCTATATATTTATTAGATTGCAATAAATTTGAACAAATATAACTTATTGAAAAAGTGATGAGGTCTGGGTCTGTCTGAAGGGTCAAATCTGAAGTTAGTACAGGTCAACATGAATTAAAACAAAATCCGAGACCTATGCACATATATTATACTACCTTATCCAAAAAATATATTAAACAACCAATGGATTAACAGTTGTATTAAATTCAGATTTGACCCTGTACGCCAGATTTGACCCTGTACGCTCAATTATTTACGCCGGAGGCGGGATTATGACTTTTTTATCGACGAAGATAAGATGACATCATGAATCGCTTGAGTGTTAAAATGCCGATTATGCTGTTTTGCCCATAATAGAAATTGTTTCGCGACCTTAACACTTTCTTCACGACCTAGTTTTTGATGAATTTCTTTAATTGCTTTTGCCACTCGAGGTCCAGTTACTTCGTTGGGATTCACTTTCCTTTTTAATTCTGCTGGATAAGATACGGAATTTTGCTGCAAATGGGCTAAGATTGATTTTGAAGGGTTGGTTGTTTCTACTTGTTTGACTAATTGCATTTTGTTTTCAGGCGTTCGCATTAAAACGTCTGAATTACTGCTATTCATTCGTCTTTGTATTTCTAATTGCGATTCAGTCTCAGTCATCGTGTCTCTTTTATTCTCAAGAGCATTAACCACCGTTGATTTCGATGAGGCTTTACGATCGCTTAGATTGGAAATATTTAATGTAATAGAAGAGCTAGAGATAGGTTTTTCTGGGAGATTAGGCATACAACCTAAAAATGCTTGGTAAACGCTGCTTTCTTTTAGTTTTTCATCTAAGGCAGCAACAATGATTTTTTCTAACGATATGGATCCTTTAGGCAATCTGACAGCTATCTTGTAGTTTGAATAATCATACCGATCTTTTTCGAGATAAGAAGCATTGGTTTTTTTAATCATATCCAACAGTAAGTCTTTTAAAATCTCCGCGGAGCCTGATGTATTTGTAAATTTTACAGTTATAGTATGCATCTCTGTATTATCATCGCTTTCTTGCTGTTCAAAAGAGACTTGAGACGATGGATTATTTGTAAGGATAGTTAGTTTATCCTCTATGCTCAAATCGGAATTCATTTCAATAATGGTAGCATGCCGTGCTTTCAAACTATTCAAGCATTCTTTTTTAAATTTAAGACAAGCTAAATTAAAGCCTGGACGTTTATTTCTCATATTATCAAAATCTAAACCATAAAAAGAAGATAGAACATGCGCTGCTGCTTTATAGTGATTAGAAATATTAGAATGATCGATGCGCAGCGCATACCTATATCCCCCCTGATAAGCTAAATCTGGATCAGCTGTCAGTGATCCATCAGGCATTTTTATAAAAATTAGCTCAAAAGCAAATTTATATATATTGTTAAGTGTATCCGTCGTGAAAATATTTATTATCGGGAAGTATTTTTGATCGTAATCGGTGAGATTATATCGCATGCATAAAGCTAGCTGCTCACGATCCCAACGATATGCATTGTACCTACTATCAAATAATTCAAAACGCCTATATTCAGTAGACCAATTTTCACTTCCATAAACTGGATCATCATTCGTTTTCTTGTCACGATTTATCATAAATTGTCTCTTGGTTCATAATTTAGATTGGGGAGTTTTGAGCAGCTCCCCCAAACTGTATAGTGGTTCGGTGAATTTTCTTTCGAGTGCCTTAATAATCAAATAATGTCTATTTTGAACCCCTTGTTAGATTGCGTTATGTTTGTGCATTATTTCATGTTTAGATTAAGAATTGATTAAGAACCTGCTTTTTATGGATTTCTCGAATTGAGTCAGTTTAACTGTTACAGAAGACCAGTGGATAAGTGGTCACCTAAGTAGTCGTTGAGTCAGAATACCTGTTACCGAACGGAGGCGGTAATTATGGGGCAAATGACTATGCAAACTTACCTTAAGTCCTTGAAATCACGCTATTTAAAAGGTAATCGCAAAATAAAAAAGCAGATTCTTGATGAGTTTTGCGCTTCTAGTGGCTATAACCGTAAATCAGCTATCCCCATGTTTACATGCGGCTTGCTCGGCACAAGAGATAAACCTGTGGGTCAGGAAAAGTAAGAGGATCAGGTGCCGACATCTATGAGGTTGATAAGATATGTTAAAAAATAACATCAACCTGATAGATGTTGGCACCTGACCCCATTTATGCATATTAATGTTAGGTTAGCACTATTTTCGCCACTGATTGAGCTACGTCAGAAACCGACAGTGATTCAGAAACTGTTGCAGAAACAGTTGCTGCTGGCATCATTTTAGCAATGAGCGCATCTGCTTCTTTAATAATTGCAGAATTTTTTTCATCTGCTTTAAATTTCTGGATTGCTTCTTTCAGTCTATTGGACTTTAAACCGTACTCAATTTGTTTTTTCGCGACTACTTTATCTACTTCAGCTTGCGCAAACTTCCACGTTGAGACTTTTACGTGTTTAGAATCATCAAAGAATGGATCATAAATAGCTGCAATAAATGCATATGATTTACGACCACTGAAGGGAGGTATGTTAGAATGACCGGTTTCATCAACACCATAGGCATTTCTAGCGAGACGACTCGCTTGGTCACTATAATATGCTATCGAGACAGGGTTAGCTCCTACGGTTTTTTTCCCTATTTCTAACGCTTGTTTGAATGTATCATGCATTCGTTCAAAATTGGTTTTATCCTTTTCATCGCTAACTTCAATTTTCAATTCATCAAATTCAGCTAGTTTTGCTGCCCATTTTTTCCAATGTTCGGAATCTGGTATTGATGTTTCTTTTTGGTCGCCACTTGTTGTTGCTGAACTAGCAAATAAACCTCTTTGAGTTGCCATTTCTTAATTCCTCTATAAATTTACATTAGTTAAAGTATTTCTTTAATCCGCTCAGCTGGTCTCGCCAAAATGGCTTTTGAACCTTTTTCGACGATAGGGCGTTGGATGAGATCTGGATATTGACATAATAAATCTATCAATTCATCTTCTGTAAAAGATTTTTCTGCTATTTTCAATTTTTTATAAATTTCTTCCTTGGTTCGAAGGATGTCTTTAGCCTTCATGTTCATTTTAGATAGAAGCTCTTTAATTTTAGTTTTACTCAAAGGTTTCAAATAATAATTGATAGATTCCATATCAACACCGCTGTCTTTGAGGATGTTATAAACTTGTTTGCAAGTAGTGCAAGTAGGCTTTTGATAGATTTTTAATCTCATGCGATTCCCTTTGTCTTTTTCGAATCTCTCGATTTTATAATGAAGAATAAAATGATCCAAGTCTTTATTACGCGCGTTTTCGGAAGGGGATAGGTGCCGAGTGCGCCAGGATAAATCTGGCTTTTCTTGCAGGTGAAAGTCCTGCCATGAGATAAGGGGGAGGAAGGTGCAACATCTATCAGGTTGATAAGATTATGTTTAAAAATCATTTAAACCTGATAGATGTCGGCACCTGACCCCTTAACTAAGCGAACGCTTGTTTTTTTTATCGACGTTTGTGGCGGTACCAATCAATGCCACTGGAAATGGTTCATCATGAGAAAATAGCGAAAAAACCTCTGGTTTCTTCAGTTGCTTTTTCTGTTTTCGTTTACTCGTTTTTGTATCAAGTTGCGTATTTTTTGAATCAAAAAGCGTTAAAGAAATGCCTAAAGTTGGCATGCGGAAAATGAATTCAGATTCATCTCGGTTCGATTTTTTGTGGTTATCATTGTTATTTTTTTGATCTGTATCATGATGAGATGGCTGAGCTTTTGTTGCGTCTTGCTTAACATCGGACTGTTTACTTTGAGGTTGAAGTGAAGGTTGAGCAGGGAACAATGCCTCTTCAGGAGGGGCAAGAGGAGCAGCAGGTTTTGTTGCGCTTGCTTCTGGAAAATCGATGTTTAATGCTCTCAGTACCTTGGGTGAAGATGTTGCATTTGATTCAACATTTTGAACAAGCGGAGTGCAATATTTCTTAATAAATCCTTTAAGCATGCGTTCAGATTTTTCAAGATTTTTGATTTCACCACTCAAATCAATTTTTGCAAAATCATTCTGATAATCTCTCATCAATTTTATAAAGTTTTCAACTTCCGTTCTGGGAAGATTATTCAGCTTGACATGCTGAGCTTTGAAAGATTCATATTGTCTTTTGAGATCATCAAGTTTCGCTTGATAAATTTTTTGAGCGGCTTCCGCTTCTTCTTTAGCGCGATTAATTTTGTGTATATTATTTTTTTCTTCATCTGGAATGGTAACTTTGTCTAGTTGTGAAACAAAACCTTGGTTTGTTCGGCTTAGATTCAAAACGACGGCAAATTTAAGTGCTTCAGGCTGACGCAATGTGGTAAACAGCGCTTGAGCATCTTTACGCAACTTTTCTAAAGGTGTGAGTGGCGTTTCCGTTTTTATTTTTGTAAGCATATTTTCCAAACTGCTTTTTATAGCGACGAGATTAGCTAAATCAGAGATCACAACACTTGTTATTGTGCGCGTGAGTTCATAAGCATCAATTTTTGCTTTGAGTCTGGCAGGGTCAATCTCTTTCTGTAATGTATCATATTGCGATTGAAGTCTTCTTGATTCATCAAAGTATTTATCTTCAGCATTTGCGCGCAGCTCGTATTGTGGAAGTTGGGATATTTCAACTTGAATATGAGTTTCATCTAACTTATCTTTCTCAGTTTGATAGCGTTTTAACAATGCTTTAATATCTTGACATAAGGTAATCAGATTTTTTAATTCATCGATGTTGTCTTTAGGTGGAATCACGTTACTCAACATTTTTTCGCACGTAGATTTTTCATCAGCAGCATCTTTGACTTTGGATTGAGATGGAGCAGCGGGGTGATCATTTTTTTGATTTGCTTGAAATCCCAATAAGGAAGCATAGTTACCTTTTGTTGATGAAAATACCCAAGCTTGGTCGAGCAATTCAGTTAGTTGCTGTACCGAAAATTCTCGACTTTCTGATGCTGACTTAAGTTTTAATTTATTATCCGCGATCAATGACTCATAGGAAGTAGCAATATGATGAGCAAATTCTTTAGCTAAAGAAAATTTGAGATCGCTCTTTTTATTTTTTAAATGATGTAGAAAATGTAAATTTAATATAAGTTCTTTTTCTTGTTGTGAAGATTTGGAAAATATGCCACGCATATGTTCAAAACAAGCATCCGTTAATTCTTCAGCGATGACAGTCTGGATATTTATAGGAATGTTAAAACCTATTTGACGCAGGTTATCCCAGATGATTTCTGGAGATAATCGTTTTAGGTCGGTTTGAATGGATTTAACTTCGCTTGCTTTTATATCTTCGATTAAAGGATAGTTCTTTTTTCTAAGATTTCCAAGATAGTTTTCTCTAGCATATTTTATTCCTTCATTAAGAGAGCCGGAGTTCGAATACGAAAGAATAGCATCTCCAAGAAGCATTTGACCATGGGCTAAAATTTCAACTTCGTTTTGATCTTTATTTTTTGATTCTATTTCAATTTGTTCTATTTCTTTCTTATTATCAAAATACATTGTCGTAGCATTGTCACCGTCTACAAATAAAATCAATATATTGCGAAGTGTAACTTTTTTTATAAGAATTTCCCGACTTTGCGGTTGTATAAAATTGAGTAATTCAAGTCCGCATTGTAAAAGATGAGCTATCTCAGCAAGCTTCACATTATTGTTAGAATCAACGAGACCGTCTTGCAATTCTTGTGCTTTATCATTTAATAAATCGCTAGTGGTTGCGCACTGTTTATTAAACCTTTTCACAGATTCGTGAAAATCTGTAGCGCCATTGAGCTTTGACTCTGGAGAAGAAGCTATAGTTTTTAATAATTTGCTAGCTTTTTGCAGTAGTTCGTATTGTTTCAATTCTGGTTCAACTAGTGATAGTTCTAATGTTGTTTTTAAAAATATTTTGCAGGTTTTAGGATCTAATTCTTCTATTGGTTTTAATAAATCATAAATCGATCTGTATAATTCAACCATTTTTTTGAAAGTAGCCTCTTGATTAGCTTTATGAGACAGATCGGAGTTAAAAAATTGTCTTAGACCTATCCTATCGACGGCTAGAATGGTTTTGCTATAAATATGAGCCTTTTCTATAGGATTTTTAAACTGTGTTTCTAATTGATTAAGAGTCTGGACGGCTCTGTCAAGATTTTGCGTAACTTGCTTATATTCATTCGGACCACAGTAGGGGGCATATTCTAATGTATTAGTGATTTCTTCCCATACCGGCAAATCGAATAAGTTAGTATTTTGCGATACAGGTTCAGATAATAATTTACTTCGTTGAGACATCTCAGCTATTCCTCGTTTTAGTTTGTGCAAATTTTATATACTTATTGAATAAAAGTCAAAATTAGAAAGAATGTATAAATTTAAACAGCGTCCGCAGCGCAGTAAATGCGCCCGTTTTACCGTCTGGCATAACCCGCGACGAGGCTTAAGTGAGTTTTGGACGTCTTGGAAAGCGCTTCCAAATCTTCTTTGGTGCAAAAGTCCATAAATGAGCCGGTTTTGTCAAAAAGACGAGGTGATATCGATTTTATTGGTTTATGCTGAGTAAACTGTTTCATCTGCATGGCGGTCATGAGATCCGTTTTTTCAAGTAAGCGATGTAAAATATCCATGACAGAATGTAAGGGATAACGGATATCATCAATATAGGGTTGTAAATTTTGTTGTGCCACCATAAGAAAGGCGTTGAGGAGGAAATGGATAAGTTTATTCTCTATGTTGTGTGCCGCATCTTCTTTCTGAAAACGCTCCAAAAACGCTTCTAATAAAAAGCATTGGTAATGAGACAATTTATTTTGAGTAAAGCGTTGTTCTTGCAGCAATGCTAAAGCAAAATGCCCGATAAGGCGTGTTCGTTGCGCTTTATTTAATTGATCAGCATGTCTAATGTATTTTTTCGCCAAAATTTCCCAATAACGAAAATTGAGTTTGCTTTGGCCGCCTAGCATTTCCTGAAAGAAGCTTTTTAAAAAATGCTGAATCTGGCCTTTGAGATGTTCAATATCACAGGGAACATGATTATTGTTTTCCAGGGTAAAATCATTCTCTGATTGCATGATACGAATGTGCTGATAAGCGGCTTTGCTGTCGATGGATATTTTAAGGTTGCTACCTTCTAAAATAACTGCGGCATAGACGCGGATAACTGGTTTTGAGATAGGTTTGGACTGGGGGCCGCTGTAACAATATTTTTGGATGATAAAAGCTTCATGGGGGCTAAAATCCGAGTTGTGGTGTTTAAGAAAATCTTGTTTCACAATATGCGCTTTTAATGATGCGCCAGAGTCTAGCTGCGGCAATAACGAAATACCTTCGCCCCGGGCCATATGGGAAGGCTTTATTAAAAACAAATGCTCATGCAGGTTGCGAAGATCGAAGGTCGTATCCACTGTTTCTAGTGTTTCGATGTGTGTCTCTGGGATAAAAGATGTCAGCCTGGGATTCTCATTGCAAATTCCATAAAAAATCCATTTCATGCCAAAAATGGCTTCTAGACCTTGATTAGGAATTGTATCATTAGATTTGGCGATACTGGCTATACGGGCAAACTGATCGATGGTTTCTGCGGTGATTTGCTTAATTTTGAGGTCTGGATAAGTCTTTTTAATGCTGGTTATCAATCTCTCTTGCGGTTTTAAACCTGTAAGCTCTTCGGCGCGTTGTAAATTAGATCGATGGAGGTCTTGAATCTCCAAAATTTTAATCTTTTCATTATCATCGATAAGGAGATCGAGACCTATTAAATAAATTTTCGGCATTGTGTGTTCATTTATTTAGAATATTTAATGCGCGTATATTAAATTAATGATGAATAATTGTCGATGGGGTCAGGTGCCGACATCTATCTGGTTGATAAGATTGTGTATAAATAATCATATCACCCTGATAGATGTCGGCACCTGACCCCGTTTATTGTTATCCTAACTTGGCAGTTGAAGGTTTATGCCTTAGGTCATCAGAGTACATTATTTCTTCGCGTTTTTTTCGCGATTTTTCTCTCGATTTTTGCCAAGTTTCTTCAGCTTCCGTTTGTTTAGACGGAGGAACAGGCGTTGGAAGTTTTGGCTTAGGCCATAATTCCATAAATTTTGTTAATTGCTGATCTTGATTAAGTTGAGCTTGTCCAAAACGATAAGCATCATATTTGGGTTTTAATCCTATTAAGAGTTGGCACAAGGATTTATACTGTTCCTCTGTCACTCTGCTTCTTCGAAAATTATCCAGTTGAGAATGAAGAGACCTCATGTCAATTTCATTATAATTTTGGATCAATTCAAGCGATTTTTGAGAAAATAGGGCAATACTCGAGTTCTCAATAGACTTTGAAAAACTTGCTCTTGGTGCTTGTAATAACCATTCTTCAAGGCTAGCAAGAAAATTACATTTTTCAAAATAATTATGAATAAAGTTTAGATGACCTTTTCTAAAGCCATCAAAATTATCATATGATTCCTTTAGAATGGCATGAAATTGCATACATAAATATTCAATTCCAGTATTGACTTCAGCTACAAAAATCTGCCAGTCTTCATCACTTTGCCCAGGTAATTTTCCTGCATAACCCAAGACTTTTTCTTTAACCAAATTGGTGATGGCTTTTTTTATGGCGGCAGCGGATAAAACTTTCTTGTCGCATAAATTTTTTCTTAAAATAGTATCTGTAAAATGCTTGAGAGCAAATCGTTGAAAATTTCCATCAAGATAAGCTAAGTTTGTGTTGACTTGAAAAGAAGGAATATCACCAAATCTCATAAATAAATCGATGCTACTTTCTACATTTAAATAAATTAATAAACTCGACTTAGCCTGATTATTTCCAGCATAAGCACTTTGATAAGGATGATGTCTTTGCCAAGATGTCATTCTCATAATCTGTTCTAGATCTGTTATTTGTTCTGAGAGCGATCTATATTGTCCGCGGTCATCTGTTAAAAATGAACCTAATGATAAGGCAACGACAAGATTATTTTTAGCAATTTGTGGAAAAGGCATAATTCATCCCTTAATTATATAAATACAATAAGTGCTAATCTAATTATGTCAGTTAAATGATTTAATTTCTAGACTTCCAAAATCCCTGTCATTTAGAAAAGTACCTTTTCTTCTTATCTACGCTGACGTTACGACAAGATAACATTGTTCAGCTTATCCACACAATTAGCCTAGGAATAGGTGTTATTTAGAGTGTATTGACTTTATTTGAAGGTAAAAATCTTTGAGATTTCGATATCTTGCAATTGTTCGCGCTGTTTTAGTTTGTCAGAACGATTGCTCCACAGCTTCAATAGGTTTTGCATTCTGGTATTTTCAGCCTGCTCTAATTTAACAAAATGAAAATTTGCTTCAGGTATAGTATCTTTGCATAATCTATACCATTCTAACGCTTGAACTGGATTAGCTTTAAATTCGTAATAAGAATTTCCATTTTCGCATAATAATCCAAGCTGATACATTGCATCCTTATTACTTAATTTAGCCGCATGACGAAGGAGCGATACTGCTTTTTCAAATAATAATTTTTTTTGAGTCACATATTCTTTAGGCAAACAATCATCACTGACGTCACCTAAGATTAAATAGGTACATGCTAATTTGATATAGATAGTTGCATTTGGCGTTTGTCCATTAGCCTCGCGCTCTTTTTCAAGACGGACAAGTTCTTCTAAATGTTTAATAGGCTGAGTATTACTGCCAAAAGATGTGATAGCAGTGAAATACCATTTGGCAGCTTCAGATGGATTTTTTGTTTGTTTTCCATATCCATGTTGGAAGATCAAACCAAGATAAAAACTGGCCTGATAGGGGATAGGAAAATCCCAGTTTTTTGTTAATAATCGTAATCGCTGAACAGCTTCACCATTGCCCTTTTTTGCATCTTCATAAAGTAGATGAGGAGATAATTCTCGTTGTTGCTGGTTAGTACTTTTCAGATGGCTATTTCCGGATTTTAGTTTTTTGCTTTCATCTTTTTTTTCAACAGGTTTGCTGCGCGCTTCCATTATGTACCTTTTTTGTTTATTCAATGATCAGAATGGTGTCAATAACCCATTTAATTGTCATATGTTATCTGTACGATGAAAAAAAAACAATTTTATATTTTCTTCCCGCTCTTTGTTACTTCTCATTGTCCACCAAAAAAAATGTCCACTAATTTACTGTTTTTATTAGAATTTTTTATTAAGTTGGTTCTTTTGGGATATTTACTCTTGAAGAAGAGAGTTGAGTTGGTTATAGAAAAATCAATTTGTGGTTCACATTTGTACATTTTTTCGTTAACATTCAGCAACAAAGAAGAACTAAATAAATACAATCCTGCTATGGATTTTTTTATATAAACTGAACAGCTTAAATAACTTAAAAAATGCAAGCAGCCTGAAAATGACCGGAGCCTAATAATGCAGCGATTAGTTGAAAATAATGTCAAGCATCTCAACAACGAAATGAAAGCGAGTGACATCGCCGCTTATCCTGAGTTTGACATGCGTCACATCATGACATTAAAACCATTGCACACTTGGACCGATGACGAAACCCGACTACAACTCGACCAAAATAGAATACTACAACCCGGATTTCTTCATGTCGCAGCCGACAAACTCTTGAAAGCGGGACGAAACACCAAACAAGTATGGCTAACCGATTTCGCCGCCATGTCGCCGGATACGGCGATTTACTTTCATATCTGCGCAGACTTAATAACTCACTATCAAGTTGACATGAGAAGCATTCATCAAGTGGCTGTTGAAATTTACTCTGAACTAAAAAAGGATGATTCCATTTTTTCTTTTGTTGAAACCATTAATAAAAAACTACAACAAGAAGAAAAAGAAATAACTGTATCCGCTCAACACGAATTAGCAAATGCTTACAAAACACTCCATCCAGATACGCCGGAATATAATGAAAAGTTACGCGACCTTGTCTTAGTCGCAACAGAAAAAAGAAGAAAGATTTTAACTGACTCTGGCATCTTAGATTTTCTACCCAAAAGAATTCAATTACTCGCTAACAAAAAAGGAATCAAAGAAAAACCTCTTTTCCCGCGCGGAAAAAATACCGATTATGTGTTCTTAGGCGCATCCAGCAGTGGCAAAAGCAGCGTGGCGAAACAAATCATGGATGAAAAAGAGAAATCAGCCTATCTATTCTTAGCAACAGATGAATATCGTGAATTTTATGCACCCGGAACACAACATCATGAAGACAAAAAAACGGATCAAGCATTTATTCGCACCCAAGATTCTGCTTATCTAATAAAAGAAATAATCCAAAAACAATTATTGCAACCTGAATCATTGGCGAATAGGCCTAACATCATCATCGACGGCGTCACATTTGAGGGATGGTATCAAACCTTGCTTAAAGACAACCTTGCAACACATGCTATTGTCGTATGCCTAAGCGACATAAGACAAGCACCTCTGCGAGCTCACTATCGCGCGGCTACTGCGACACACGCTGCCGATCGTTGGCGACATGTCAATACAACCAGTCTTTTAACAGGACATGGGTTAGCAAGCAGTCGACTGTTTGATGCATTACCTGTCAATTGCGAAATACCTGTCTACGACACTCACGTCGAAAAAGGAGCGCCTCCTGTTGTCTTCATGAAAATAGTCAATGGAGTAGACCGGCGCACTATTGAAATCTCAGACTTGATTCGAACTGGAAATTTTCTAGGTAAAGCAAACGCTAACGTATTAGCCGATTTTCCTGGAACACTTTATTTTGACGCCCAGAAAGCTAAGCATCGATTCACATATGATTCATTTTACAAAGCCGAACATATTTTGAATTTAGCCACTGCAGGGGCGAAAACAGCTGAGAGTAAGCCTGCTATTGTCACCATTCATTATCAAAACAAACCCAGCTTTACTCTTAGTGTCAGCAATGATAGCAAACTCATTCTTACCATAGTAGACAAAGGTACGTTCGCACAAATGCTAATGGATCCCAATAGAAAACAATTGGAATTATTAAAGTCCATATTGATGCTATTAGCCTTTGAAAATAGTCATGATGCTCGCGAACAAGTCAGTGTATTAGGTAAAACTGGGGCTTTCATGACAGCAATGAAAACATTAAGACTCGATCAATACATAGCTGATCAAAGTAACGGTAACCGGGTCAGGTGCCGGCATGCCTCATAGGCATTGTCATTCCCGCCTTCGCGGGAATGACAGATCTTTTAAAAGTCATAATTTTTTCACACGCTCAAAGGCGGGAATCTATTCTGAATAGATTATCATCTTTATGAGAAGCATTAGATCATATCTTAGATCTCTAATTGTTCTTTTGCTTCAAGATCATTAAAGTCTTCAGCCATCTTTTATTTGTTTCAAACCATTTTTCAATGTTTAAAATTTGTCAGTAAAACAAAGAGTTGCGCAAACTTCATTGCTGAAATACACCTCATGTGTTAATATATTGACCATTGAATGTACAAATGAGCACAATCTAATGAGCAAATCTCATGTCGAATATAGCCAATATCCTCAAAAAGGCATTGCCTTTTCAGGGGATCAAAAATTAAAGAAAGATTTCATTGACCTATATTGGATACCTTTTGAGAAAGAATTAGAAAAACTAATTCAAACAGCCAAGCTACGAACAGAACAACAATTTGATCTCGCAGATAGACTTCCGGAACAGCGAGAATTAATGGAATTGCAAGCAAAATGCTTAGCTTTAACTGAAATTTGGTATGGCGAAAATCAAGGAAATCTTTCCCGACTCTACTTAGCGTTCCATCAAATGTGTGAGGCAGCTAATTTAACCAGATACAGGTGGAAAGACATTGCAAAAGGAGTAGATCATGCTGGATATGTTTTGATAGATTTTAAACAACGTGATGAATTAAGCAAAAAATATAAAGAAACGATTATTGATCCTTATTTAAAACAAACTCATTTTAAAGAAGGGATTTTAGGAAATCGCTCTGTCATCGATAACTTACATAAAAACAATTTCGTACGTGCTGCTGAGGCTAAAGAAATAGTAGTAGGAATTTTACTTAAAAAAATCATTTTAAAATTTCTTAAAAAACGTTATCCCGATCTTCAAAATTGGGGTCAATTACCTGCTTATTTAAAAGAAAATTTTCTACAATTCGTGCACAACCGGTTTCAGCATCAAAAAGGTGACTTTGCTATTTTAAAAAGAAGCATATTGCAACGCTTTTTGCCCCAACGTTATCTCGCTATGGTTTGGGAAAGACAAATTAGTTTAAATAATTTTGCAGCGGATCATAAAGAACCAAGCATCAGGCGCCAAGCAGGTAGCAAAGAACAATCGCGCATTTTCTGCAATAATCTTCCCTATGGTGAAAAACATGGATTGAGCTTAACTAGCAGTGGTCTGCATGAAGATTTAGCGAGTATGCATGATGGTTCTTATGACTTAAATTTGCATCGTGACGAACAAGCCTTTCTTCCTAATTATGATTTGCTAGATTTTGAAAAAATGGCGCATGAAGCCGTACTCTTAAATCCTAAAGTAGCATCAGAATATCTACTTCCGGGAGAGACTCGTTTTAATTTGGGGCAAAATCCAAGAGGTGCAGCTACTGTTCCAAATACTCAACATTTGCAAATTATGGCAGGAAGTTTACAATCCTGTACCTTGTTTAGAAGAGTGAATAAGCCCAAACGTTGTATCACCATGGATGCTGATGTAGATATCATTCAAGTGGGATCAAAATCTGATGCGTTTTTCATTAAATTTGTAATAGACAATCCTTTAGCACCTTCTTTTTTACTTTGTCTTTCTGAAATACGTCTCAGTATGTTAAAAGCTTTTGGTGGCTTTAATGAAATTGATTTTTATACGCATTTTATTTCCCAAGAAGATGGAAAATTTGCAGTTATTTTCGTTCCATTTAGCCAGAATATTCCAAATGTATTCTTTGGGATCGCCAACGCAAGTGGCAATAGAAGTATTCATTTAAGTAAAGAACACCCTGGCAATTCACCTATTAGCCTGTATGATGCTGTTGCTAAATCGGGAACACGAGACTGGGTTCAGTTATTTTTTACTAAGAAGTTTCAGGCGGATGTGGAGCTCAGTGAGCAAGTGAAATCCTTAACTACTTTTGATAGGTCCACTACTAATTTAGTTATGAGTTATATGTAAGGATGAAGGTGTATTTGCGCCGAAAAATCAATATCCTACAGATAAAGAAACGAATTTAACATTTATAAAAAAGCAGTTGTTACCATTTCAGGAAACAACTGCTTGGGATTGAAAATGTAGAGATTAAGTATCTTTAATTAGCCACTCAGAGCTGCTAATTGCGCCACTTTAAACAAATAATTTCCAATGGGTTCATATAAGCTAGCTAAGTTACCGAAATCTTTTGCGGTCTCTACAATGCTCGTCTTGTTAGACACTATTCCTTTAAGTGTACTTGTAAGGCCTCTTCCTTTATTCACGACTTTCTCGCCTCCAAGTCCGGAAACTAATTCGGAATAAGATGAGCTTATTATTGATGCCGCGTTTGCTTTGGCTACTGGGCTTTCAGACTCGGACTCTAGAGTAGCGATCGCTGGGTCGATACGTGTAAGCAATCTTCCAACAAGGCCAACTCGTGTCTCAGTTTCGGCAGATTTTTTCCAAGCATCTAATTTTCCTTTAAACTCTTTTGCACGTTTCAAAAATGCATTTAACTGGTCTGCAATTTTTTCATCTTTAACTTCAGGTATGACTTTATCCTTTTTTGCATCTTTTGACTTGTCAGCGACAGAAGCAGCTGAATCATCGCTAGGGCTAGCTGCTGCTACAGGTTTTGATTTGAGATGAGATTCAGGCTTGGGTTTTGGTTTAAATTTTTCTTTAAAACTAGATTCGGCCTGAGTAATTCTAGCTTCTAAGTTTTTTAATTCTTGATTTTGTTTCATTTCATCTCTTAGACTTTTAAGTGCAGCTCGAATGCCAAGTTCTTGACTTCCTTGCATAGGTCCTGCGCTAATCATACCTACCGAAGGATCGAAATTTCCTACCATGCGTTCTAATTGTTTTACTCGATCTTCTGCATCAACTTTAGCATTTGCAACTTTATCACGTGGGTTAAGCATATGTACGCTCCTCTAATGTATATTAAATAATTGTGATCAATATTTTATCACAAAAAAGTAAAACATCAAAAAAATGTTTTAACTAACTGAATTTAAAGGATTAAATATAGAGGTGATGCTGTTTCGTCAGCAATGCATCTGTTAAAATGGAATATAACGTAGCGGATAGGTCTTTTTTAAAAGTATTACTTTTAATGCTGATACTATTTCAATGTTGCTTGAGGATGGTCGTGAACTTTTTCAATTAATCGCAAAACAAGCAGAGCGTCCACGACCTCAAATTTGAAATTTTTTGCTAGATACTTCTGCGACCTCGAGTTGTTTTAGGTTGATGTATGATAGGTGCATGATGGCTATGGTCAGGGTGTTTCTGGCTTTTTTGGGTGAATTTCATCCATTCGTTTTTATTTTGTTTATGAACAGATTTTTTGAATTCTTCAGCACTTTTTTCTCTTTCTTGTAATTGGGTTGCTTGTTCTCTTGTCATGGAAACAACAGAACCAACAATAAAAAATTCCAATAAGCGAGCTGTTGAGTTGTTGGATTGTGATGTTCTGGCATTCATTATTTTATATCTCCTTTCGTGATGGCGTAGGTTTACAAATTTTTAACGGGATGTCAATTATGATTTCGTTTGTATTGTACAATTGATGGGCGGGGTCAGGTGCCGATATCTATCATTATAAGCACCATGATGATAGATGTCGTCACCTGATCCCTTTATTTAGCTACTTCTAGGTGAAAACCTAAGTGCAGTATCTGCAGAAGAATCCGCTTCTTCTTCTGACTGCAGATCGGCATCAACTGGGGAAGGTAATATCGGATTATTAATTTCATTGTCATATTCAGCTTGAAGCGTTGCATATTGCGTTTCAAGTTTATCAGCTAATTCACGCATCGGGGGCAAACAGCCTTCACCTTTTCGAAAAATAGCAATAATTGCATTATGCAAGCCAAGGTTATGCTGTTTTGCTGCCCATTGAGCCGTGATTTCTAATAAATCTGCAGCTTGCTTAGCGTCTTGAGGGATACAACTATTTGGGTAAACGGAATCCGCTCCATGACAAAACGATAGGGGAAGCTCTAGTAAATAGTGTTGCCCATCATATTCGAGCCCATTGACCATTTGACGAAACACTTGTTTTAAGCAAAAAACAGCTTTTTTGGGGTCTTTGCCAATATTAAGTTGCATTTCGGATGGTGCAGTTGGGGTGGCGAATGTCCATCTGTATGGACTAAGTGATTGAACCTGCTGCTGAACAAATTGCCTTAGATCAAGATAACCTCCGTCTCGAAACGCAAGGCCTAGGGAAAACCATTTTTGAAAACCATCAGTTACACTATACTGTAAAAGATAATCTATGGTTTGAACGGCATCATTTTTATCTGCGAAATAAATGATTAGCGCTCTAACAGCAATGTCAGATTTTTGAAGGGCTGCTATTTTGAGCAGATGAATGGCAAGCTTTTCAATGGCATTTTCAGCAGTTATAGAGGTCAATAGTCGTGTAAAGCCTGCTGAGTTAAATCGTGAAGCATGCTGTGATTTGTCTTCAGATAATGTTGCATATCTTTGTTCAAGAAAAGGAGCGGCTTGGGAAATAAGAGACAATAAATTTTCAGTAGAACCTGAAAATTCCCGAAGTGTTTTATCGACCCGCTCATTCACATCTATTTCTTCGATTTGGATATTTAATAGGGGTTGGGCAACGTGTAATAAACCAAGACCTAATAAGCAACAAGCTGGACCATTCTCTAAATTAGCTGCTTCCTCAATTAAACTAAAAATTTCGGGTAAACGTATTTCACTTTCTTTAGGTGCATGATGAAGTAAATCAAATTTAATTCTTGCATAATGAAAAATTGCGCCCGGGTTTTTCATCGTTCTGGCGATTTCTAAATTTCTAGGATCATTTGTAACTAAATATAAAGCAAAATAAGCAGCCCCTTGAATGCTATTATTAGACTCTTTTCCTATTAATTTCATTAATAACTGTTCGAGCTTATGTCGTTCTGCTTTTAATTCAGCATACATTATACGATCAAGATCATCTTGGTCATCATTATCTTCTCCTTTTGACTGCTCATGATTAAAAATAGCTAAATTTAATAATCCTTTCACAATTCGAAAATCTGGCTGATTTAATTCAAGTGTTTTGTCACAATATCTAAAAAAAATTTGTTTATCTTTAATGAGATAATAATCATAATCGGGGTGGTTGATTTTAATTGCAACGAGTTGCTCTTGATAAAAATCATCTTCTGATTCGTTATGCCAGTACCCTAAAGGTCTGAAGAAGCCGGCTTGAATTGCAGCAAGCTTGTAAAATTGGGCGGCTGTTTTAGGATCAGGTTCGAATTTAAAATCCCAACGACTTTTCCTTATCCAAAGATCAGAAAACATGGAATGTGCTCTTGATAAGTTTCCAGTGCTTTGGACATCTAGGTAACGAACCAGAATCGTTTTGATGCCGTTAAGAGATAAAGTTTGTGAACCTATCGAAGCTCGGGTTGAAGATTTAATTGTTTGTTTTACATCTGGGGTTGAATTGTCGGATTTAGCTTCTTTATCATGCGAAATGTTTTTCGAATCTGAACGAACGTTTGTATCCACAGGTGTATTATTTGTTTCAGGAGCGGCGGATTGGGTATTTCCTGTTGGGGTTGGGGATTCAACTTGATCTTTTTCATTTTTGGGTTGCGCTTTAGGATTATGAGCTTGCATAAACAATTCTCTAATTTAATTTTATTTTGCATCGTGACATGCGATCCGCGGTTTCTTTGGTTGTGATGTCAGCTTATTCTCTTGTTAGCATTCATTTTTTCATTGGCAGTATTTATCATTATAATGATCAATTCTTAAAAAAAGATTAAAGTAAGGGAGGGCAGGTGCCGACATCTATCAAGAAAAAGAAAAGGGGTCAGGTGCCGACATCTATCAGGTTGATAAGATTATGTTCTATCAACCCAACCTGATAGATGTCGGTACCTGACCCCCTTTAAATCATTTTAATCTAACTGCTATCATTCCTTTTTTTGTTTTACGTCCCTTCAATGCCTTTCCTAATCCTCTCTTTTTTATTGTTGTGCGTCTTTTTGTAACGGTTTTTTTCTTCATTTCTGCAGCCTCCTCTTTAAGGAAACACTGGTTTTTGCTTTAAGTATTATAGCAGCTATTGAACAATCGGTGACAAAAAATGCGCATGTTAACTGGACCGCCTCTGTTCTTGTATCTCGCCCCAGATACTAAGCGACGACAAAATGACTGCAATTAGGGCTATTACCAAGCTATATATAGGATTTTGAATTCCTAGGAGTCCATAAAGTAAAAACTTCATTATTATATAAGGGATTATAGCTTCCATAATGAGAAAGAATAAACTGATGACCCAATACGATAATTCTGCTTTACTCTTCCAAAGCAAAGCAGGGTGGCGCCAATTCTTGGGTAAATCCTCAATTAACCAGGTTATGGCTGACTCCCGTAGATTATCTTTTCCGGAAAGATCCATCAAAGTGTAATACCCATCTAATTCAAGCATAGGAGAAAGATTGAATAGCACCTCTATATAATTGAATAAGGCAAGCAACCATAAAAAAAGCACTATATAGGGATTTACAAAAAATAGGGCAATAATACTAACCAAGGCAGCCAGCAAGACATCCACATATAAACCCGCCAGATCTACCGCTATTCTTGGGCCTTTAGGGCTTAACCACATATCTGAAGTATCGCAAAAAGCAATAGGGCCTAGCCAATACCAGCCCACTCCAAAGCTTTTTACCTTACGTCCAAAGGCCTTTGTCGTATAAGCATGTCCCAACTCATGCAAAATCGCTCCTGCCATAGAGGCTACGATAGCTGCAATGATCAACCAACCGGAATGTGGGGTGGAATGCAATAATTCAACATTATGATGAAAACGAGCAACAAAGATGCCTAGTCCCAATATGGCCAGTACTGCAAGTAAAGTTCGTATAGGAAACGTATATAAAACAAAGACCCCATTGCGGTAACTTTTAGTTAGCCATTCATCTACACCACCAAAACTAATAGAGGCTTCCATTATTTGTCGAATACGCATGATAGACTTCATCCATCTCGATGGCGCATTCCTTTTTTCTGACTTTTGTAAATTTTTTTCAACAAATCCGGCTTGCTCCAAGTCCATAATAAAGGTAGAAACCAACCCTGGATCAAAGATGTCATATTCTCGATAAAACGCTAAGGTAATATCTCGCAACGAACGTTTGCCATTTAATAATTGCCATATAAACCATCCTTCCTCTGACAGTCTAAAATATTCATCATGAAGAGTATCTTTAAGGGTAATAATCATTTCCTGATCAGCTTCTTTTAGAATATGACTTTCTATGTAAGGCAATTGGATTGGCCGACTACGTGTTTTTAATAAGGCCATCAGTGAGCTGGCGACGTTGGTCTCAGCAGAAACGATTTGTGATAGAAGATCGAGATGGATCGCAAGTAATTGGCTCGTTTTCAATGCCCTAGCAGAGGCATTTCGTGGCATATTCATCAATAATGCAGCTTCTCCAAAAATCATTGGGGGTTTTAAGACTGCAAGACGAGTTTCAGAGCCATCTGGATTCGGTATAAATATCTCAACTTTGCCCGTTTGAATTAAGTAGCATTGGTCACCAGGATTCCCTTTTTGAAAAATAATTTTTCCAGCCTCTACTGAAATTCGCGTGACCTGCTCAGCTAACTTACGTATTTTTTCTACGGAAATTTTTGTAAATGGAGCGGCTTGTTTGATTAAATTCATGCGTAATAGGATGTCAGTGCTGTTACGCATGATCTCACTGACATGGGGATTAGAATGCGCAAACTGATAAAATGCCGCTAAATCTAACCGCAACAATTCCATATCGGTGAGAGCAACAACGGTAGCAGTGCGTTTTCCGGTTGCGGAATAAAACCCCGTATCATTAAGTCCTATCGTTTCACCCTCAGTCAGAATAGCACTAGGGATTGGTTGAATCGTATATTCATGCGTAAGAATATGTCGGACTTCCGCTTTTCCGCTCATGATAAAATAAATACTATTTACCAATTCACCTTCAGTGACAATTGTACTTTTTGCTTTAAAGTATTTTTCGAGAAACAGAGAGGCGAGTTTTTCAATCTCTTCGTTTGTTAATTGGGAGAAACAGGGATGCTGCCTGATTAATGCCGTTCTTTTGTGCATATTTACCAATTTAGTCATTGGCTATTCCATAAAAAAGTTAATCCCCTCTAGAAATACTATATATCAAAATCAGTCATAAATTAGGCTAATCCACGTAAATATATAATCGCATTCATGCGCAAATCAGTAGGCCAGGCGTTGGATTCGCATCATTGGCACCAGTAGAATCAAAAGCTTAAATAAACGGATTTTTGACAATAGCAAAGATGCAGTTGTTCACATTTGGGGAAACAACTGATTAACGATGGCCCGATCTGGCCGCTAGCCTTTTGATCACATATTCACTGATGTTTTTCGGTGAAGTTTTCCTTTCTTCCTTTTTATTCGCTAAAAATGTAGGTAGACGTGCATACTGGTTATGCGGCGTGTTTTTACGCTGAATGGTGGTTGTTTCAAATATTTGTGTGGGATGAGGTAAGGGTTGCTTAAGAAGCGTATAAAGACATTCTATAGCACGTGCATGAACCTGATCAGGTTTCTCAATAGGAATTCGAATGGGTTCGCATTTCGGATAATTTGAATCATGAATACAAAAATTTTTGCCGTTGAGATAAATCCCAATAATATGGCGTGGCTGACCTTCTGGGGTTATATTCCAAACCCCCATTATTTCTCCTTCTTTGAGGCTTTTTAATTTTCTTAGAAAAATTTCTGTGTTGATTTTATTTTTTAATATCTTTTCTTGCGAAATTGTAATATTAAATAGAGCACTTAGTAGTTCTTTGATATTAGATTGTTTGAATAAATTTTTGGAATAACACTCAGGCCATTGTGCGCTTTCAATGAAAGTAAAAAAGTTATTTGCCCATTCATCAAGCTCATCAATTGTTGAAATTTTTGAATTTGCAAATAATTTAATAAGAGAGAAGAATGAGTTAGGATTTTTATCTACGAGAATAAATCCAGATAATAAAATAAATAAACCAAAACAATATCCTACAGTTGCTTGTTGTTTTTTATCGAGAGTCTTTTCTTTCTTTTTTTTCTCTTGTTCCCGATAATTTGTGGCAAGTAGCCAATCTTTTGCTGAGAAGTATTTTTTTGTTTTGTTAAATCTCAAATCAGAATAACCTTTTACGTATGTATGATCCTGGCTTTCCAAAAGAATTCTTGTGGTTGACAAACACGCTTGCATCTTTGGTATAAGCAATGCAATTTGGCTATAGTTTTCGCAAGTTTCATTGTTCTCTTGGGGTGATTCGGGAGTGGATAGATCGATACGCAATGCCATAATAAAATTTCTCAAAAATCTAATAATAATTCTCGTAATGTTGATGCTATTTTAAATTAAAATCATCTGCCTCACAAAACCTTTTATTTTGCTAAGTGTTATGTCAATTGATAGATGTCGGCACCTGACCCCGTTAGTGGCACCTGACCCCGTTCCCTTTGAAAATCAGTAAGTTAAAAAAATAGAAAAAAAATCAAACTCTCGAATTTGCATTATAATAATAATGGGACATCTAAAATAACCGACGAGGAGTTATGCAAAGACTGGTTAATGTAAATAGCATGACAAGAACGCCAGAAGGCCGCATTGATGCTGTCCATGGAGATTTGTTGGCTTTACACGCATTGATGATGAGAGATGATATTCAAGCACTTCCTACGTTAGAAAAACGAGTCGCACACTTTGCATTACTTGAGAATGCAAAACGAATTGAGCGCAAAATTGCTGATTTTTCGGAAGGAAAAATTTCGAATCAAGAACAAAAACATCTTGAAGACTCCAAGCTTACCCAAGATGAGCAAGTCGAATTAAATGACATGAAGGCAATGTTAGCGGGTATAAACAGGTATCTGCAAAATTCACTTAGCTTGATTCCTCCTGTACTAACCCCAATAGATGAAAAAAAAGATGTACCGACTATTATGGTGGCAGGTGCTGGGCCAATCGGATATTTCTCAGCAATCGATCTTTTATATAAAGAAGAAAAGCATCAAGCGCATGTTGTATTAATCGCAGATAAATATGCGGAATTTCCGAATAAAGGTGGAGTAGTTGAGCCAAAATCTTTTCAACATTATTATGAAGCATTAGGCTTGTCTAAACAATTCCAAAATCAGTTAATAGAATGTATATCGCTACGTAGGCAACAAATACCTAGTCTCAAACACATAGATATGTTTGGTCGCGCTGTTTATCAGGCCTTAGGAGGAAGAATTATTAATGGCATTTTTGAGTGGGATAAAATTAAAAGCGTGTCAGATTCTTCATATCCAACAGCGGAAGTGACGCCTTTAGATGCGGAAGATAAAAAAACAGAAATACAGCGAGTATGTTGTGTTATCGCTGCCATGGGAGATAAATCGAAATATCCGGGCGTTGAAAGAAAAGAATTAGCAATTAAAGAAAAACAAAAAATAATGAGAACGCAATCTATCCAACTAAACGTCAGCATGTCCCCAGAGCTAGCCGAAAAACTGACAACATTGAATAAAAAGAATATGTCTGGTCATAAATTTTATGCCTCCAGAATGAACACAGATAAAAATACCAATACACAAAAAGTACAGATTCATTCTATGATGACTGTGCAAGAATCTAAAGTACTAGATGAATTAGTGGCTCAACAATTGCCCCAATATTTAGCGTCTGATTTAAATGAAAAACAACAAGCAGATATTAAACTTGTTTTGAAGACATTTTTTTATATTGAGTTTCTGTCTGCGCAATCCGGAATAAATATAAAAAATAGAACACCACTTGATGTAATGCTCCGTGATCAAATTAAACTGGGGAAACGACTCTGTAGAGCATTTGAAATTCCGCAACCCTCTGCGCCACCACAATCTGTGGAAAAAATCCCAGGAACCAATGCTGTTGCCACATGGGTTGGTGGAGCAGCATTACCACCAATTATTAATGGCAAGTTTATCTCTTATGGCGTAGATCATGCCGCTGCTGTCATTAATCATTTGTTAGAAACGAATTTTACAGCTGGTAAGTTAGATAAAACATTAGCGGGAGAGGCTTATCAAACATGGCTGGAAGAAGTAAATAAGTTTATCGAGAAAGAACAAAAAAATGGTAAAGACATGTCTAAAGCGATGAAGTCGTATTTTGCTAAGTACTATAAAGTAACCGACGTAAAAAAAGCAAACGCTGTAGCTTCGTCAATGTCACCCTTTTGGTCGGACAAAGGGAATCAATCCGCACCAAGTGTCAATTTACGAGATACGAACTCTGCGGTGAGAGTCTCATCTACACTCATTGTTGATTCGAAATATCAAAATTTAAAGGGTAAATGAAAAAATACCCGCGATTCCAAAAATACATAGCGCCATTATCGTCTGCGGTAAAAATTGAAGCTGACCTTCCTGAAATATACTTATCTCATAGCTATAGGCCAATTAGGATGTCAAAACAACAGAGATAATTAATATTATAATAGAATAGTGGTACTAAATATCGCAAAGTATGAAGCAGCGTAGTGGTTTGAGAAATATTTGCATCTAATCAAGGAACTAACATGACTAAGCTATTTGATGAATCCATAGTAGGTGGCGCACAAGGCGCTTTGAATTTTATTTCTACTCTTCTTCTAGCCTCAACAGAATTTTCTCTTATTGGCACTGATCTCACTGATAAAATTCTTCTGTGGAATGAAGGTGCGCGGCGGCTTTACGGTTATGAGGCCGATGAGGTTATAGGAATATCTAATTTATCCCAACTTTTCGCCTCTCAAGATGTAGAAACAACTTTGCATCAACTAAAAGAAACTGCGTTAAAAGAAGGTAGGTGGGAAGGGTCCATAAAGCATGTACACAAGAATGGCGAACAGTTTACGGCGCATGTGATATTAGCTCCCAACAATGATGCGAATGGACATACCAAAGGTTTTCTATTTATTTCTAATGAATTTAATTTGAATGATAAATTGATCAAAAAACAATTTTATACGCGCTCTCTGATTGAATTAAATGCCGATGCTTCGATGACTACAGATCCTTCTGGTTTTATTACAGACGTTAACCAGCAAATGGAAAAATTAACAGGTTGTTCACGAGAAGATTTGATTGGTTCACCTTTTAAAAAATTTTTTACAGACACTAATCGAGCCGAAGAAGCGATGAACAAGGTTTTGAAAGATAAAAAAATACATAATTATGAGCTCATTATGGAGAAAAGTGGTATTGAAACAAATGTTTCATACAATGCATCTACTTTTTATGATGCGTCCGAAAAACTGCAAGGAGTATTTGCATCGTTACGTGATATTACCGAACAAAAAATATTAGAACAGCAATTGCGAGATTTGCAAATTTACACACGCTCTTTAATTGAATCGAACATTGATGGACTAATGACTACTGATCCAGTGGGTTTGATTACTGATGTTAACCAACAAACGTGTCGCATGACGGGCTATACACGTAAAGAATTAATTGGTACACCTTTTAAGAAGTATTTTACAAATCCTGCACGTGCAGAAGACGGTATTCGTGTAGTTTTAAAAGAAGGGCGTGTTACTAATTACGAATTAACAGTTCGCTCTCACTCTGGCAAGGAAACCGTAGTGAGTTTCAATGCGGCAATATTAAATGATCAAGCTGGTAGATTGCGGGGTGTGCTTATAGCCACTCGCGATATTACCGAGCGTATACTTTTTGAAAAAACTTTACAAGAAAAGAACATTGAGCTTGAAAATGCAAATTTTACGAAGGATAGGTTTTTGGAAAGGATAAGTCATGAATTACGCACACCATTAAATGCAATTATTGGTTTTACTGGAATATTGTTAATGAAACTTCCAGGTCCTCTTAATCCAGAACAAGAAAAACAACTTAATACTGTTAAGGTTAGCTCACATCATTTGTTATCTCTTATTAATGATTTATTAGATCTTGCAAAAATTGAATCCGGAAAAGTAGAGATCAAACTAGAAAAAATAAGCTGTCAGAAGGTAATTAACGAAATTGCAGTGACACTTACCCCGTTAGCAGAACTAAATGGTTTACAATTGAATGTGGAATTTCCTAAAGAAGAAATTATTATTGAGACCGATCGACGGGCATTAATGCAGATTCTTATTAATCTCGTCAATAATGCCATTAAATTTACTATAAATGGGAAAGTAAAAATTACATTGGAAATGAAACAAAAAGAAAAGAAAAAGTATGTGATGATCAATGTAATTGATGAAGGTATGGGAATTAAAACTGAAAACCAAACTAAGTTATTTCAAGCTTTTCAACAAATAACTTCCTCTGGGAAGGGTGTAGAAGGGACAGGGTTGGGTTTATATTTAAGTCAAAAATTAGCTGAATTAATAAATAGTAAAATTGAATTTGAAAGTGAGTATGGGAAAGGAAGTCGATTTTCAGTTGAACTGCCCATCTAATAAGGGAGTTGCATAATGATTGCCCGCGTTTTGATAATTGAAGATAATCCTGACAATTTAGAATTGATGATGTATTTACTCAATCAATATGGTTATAAGATATTTACTGCGGCTGATGGAGAGAAAGGTTTGGCGCTTGCAAGACAAGAAATTCCAGATCTTATTATCTGTGATATTCAGTTGCCAACTTTGGATGGTTATGGAGTTGCAAAGAAATTAAGAGAGGATTCAAGGTTGATGAACATCCCAATTATTGCAGTTACGGCATATGCTATGGTGGGTGATCGTGATCGTATATTAGCAAAAGGATTTGATGGCTATCTTGGCAAACCTATAGAACCAGAAACTTTTGTTAAACAAGTTGAAAAATTTCTGCAAATAAGACATCGATCTCATCAAATTCCTTCTGCTATTGCAGACACACAACAGAAAACTGCTGTTACACTATCTCCCGCTCCGGCTATTACTCGAGGCATCATTTTAGTGGTTGATGATAAATTTCCTGATCGAGAGTTAGCACGTGTCTTGCTCGAGTCTGTTGGTTTTAAAATATTATTAGCAAGTAGTGTGAATGATGCTTTAGAAATACTAAAAAAAAAGAAGCCGGATTTACTTTTATGTGATATTCGTATTCCAGACTTGAATGGCCTGGATCTACTAAAAACAATGAAAATGAATTCGGAACTGAAATCTATCCCTTTTGTCGTTATTTCATCCTACTTGCAAAGTGAAAATCTTTTGCAAGAATGTATGAAATCTGGAGCACTTAGATTTATTCAAAGGCCGGTAGATGCGGAATTGTTTTTAAAAATAATTGAAGAAATTTGGTTATCTATACAAAGTCCCGATCAATCTGCGGGGAATAATCAAATCAAATGATAATAGTATGACCTTCGTGTGGGGCGATACATTGTGTTTTTGAATTGCGTAATTTTAATAATGACTTGGCTTCTTTCACTTTTAAGTCAATATCCTTATCTAATTGGTCAGGATCATGATGAAACAAACAAACCAATTTCACTTTTGCCTTATCAGCAATATCAATAACTCGGCTAACACAAGAATGTCCCCAGCCTACTTTTTTTAGATATTCAGCATCTGTATAGGTTGTGTCAATAACAAGTACATTAGTTTCATGTATGAAATTAATTAACCGGTCAACATCAAATTGGTTATAATAGGGTGAGTTCTCTAAATACAATTCATGATCGGTTATGTAGCAAAAAGATTTATTTTTATATTGAACGCGATAGCCTAAACACCGGCCTGGATGATTTAGTAGTATTGTTTGGATATGAAGATCGTCAACATAAAAACTTTCTTCTTTCAGATCACGAAAAGTGAGGCTAGCTGCGAATTCTTTTATAGTAATCGGAAAATACAAACTATCCATTTGAGCTGAAATTAATTTTTCAATACTGATTTCATTATGCGCGCTACCCAAAATCTCAAATTTATTACCCTTCATGTAAAGAGGAACAAAAAATGGGAGAGCATTAATATGATCATAATGTGGATGTGAAATAAATATCTTTGCTGAAATTGGGAATTGATTTTTTTTGAGAAAGTGGTTAGACAATTCTTTGATACCTGTTCCTGCATCAAATATTAAAAATTGTTTTCCAGCAAAATTTAAAGTGACACAACTGGTATTTCCTCCATACCGATTTGTATTAATTCCTGGAACGGGAAGTGTTCCTCTGATTCCCCAAAATTCTACCAGCATTTTTCCTTCAATAATTTCTAATATATCCGCTACGAATGTTTCCGGATCTACAGGTTTCACTAGGTAACCATCTACACCTAATTCAAACGCACGTCTACGATCAAATTCAAATATCTTGGCAGTAATAAGAATAAATGTAGGTTGAGTAATATTTTTTAATTTTCGAATACTTTGAAATAAATCTAGTCCATCAAGCTCAGGCATTAATATGTCACTGATTATGCAATCCGGTTGAAGTTTAATGGTTTGTTCAACTGCTGTGGTGCTGAGCGTGGTGGTTGTTACTTTGTGCCCAGCGTGTTCCAATAGTATTCTAAATACTTCGTTAGACTTTTCATCATCGTCTATAATTAAAAAATGCAGTTTCTTTTGCTCAGTCAAGATATGTAATCCTTTAGTTTGGTTGCAACATAAAGCATTCTTATAGAGGCGGCAGTTTTTTAGATTAATGCGTATAATTAATATTATAACCTACTTTGCTTAAAATAGCATAACGGGGGAACCCTGGCTATTTAAAAAGCAATTGGCTACATTCAGGTCGCTCAGGACGGTGTTTTTAGCCAGCTCTGCAGCGCAAGCATCGCCAATATGTCATTTGAAAATCCTATAAAAACGCGGGAGGAGAGGGGAATTAAGTGTTAAAATTAAAAATTCCGCCTAAATTAGACTATAGGGAGTAGGGTGTGGTGTTAGATATCCAACGTGAAATATTTGCTGCAGAAAATCGAATCCGCTCGCACATTCGTGAAACAATATTAGATTTTTCGTTACCGTTAAGCAAGATGACCAATACGAATGTCTATTTAAAATGTGAAAATCTTCAATACACAGGTTCATTTAAGGTTCGCGGCGCTTTTAATAAATTACTTTCTCTCACATCAGATGAACGTCAACAAGGCGTTGTGACAGCCTCAACAGGAAATCATGGTGCTGCAGTGGCATTTGGAATATATAAATTAAAAATGCCTGGAATTGTTTTTGTACCGGAAAATGCATCAACCACCAAAGTTGATAATATTCGCAATTACAACGCGAAATTAGAATTTTTTGGTGCTGACTGGCTACAAACAGAAACCCATGCTTTGAATTATGCTAAACAGCATAATATGATTTACGTCTCACCCTATAATGATCTGAATGTGATAGCGGGGCAGGGAACAGTTGCTTTAGAATTAATCAAGCAACTCAATGCAATTGATGTTGTATTAGTACCAGTGGGAGGTGGTGGTCTTGTTGCGGGTATTGCAGCGTATCTCAAATCTGTTTCTCCAAAGACGCAAGTGATTGGATGTTTACCTCAAAATTCGCCAGTCATGGCTGAATCTATCAAGGCAGGAAAAATTGTCGACATGGAAACATTGCCAACGCTGTCCGATGCAACAGCGGGTGGAATCGAAGCAGGTGCAATTACGTTTGATATTTGTAAAGAATTTGTCGACGATTATATTTTAGTTTCAGAACAAGAAATAAAAAATGCCATTATCGCAATCATAAAAACACAACACCTTTTAATTGAAGGCGCAGCCGGCGTTGCCGTTGCTTCACTGCTAAAAAATGCTAAACAATTTCAGAACAAAAACGTGGTCATTATTTTAAGTGGAGCAAATATCAGTTTAGAGACACTCAAACAAGTGATTGCTTAATATTAGTTCGCAAATGACAAGAGCTTCGCATATGCAAAATCGCATTTATTCTTTTTTTTGTGCCAAAAAAACATCGTCTGATTACTCCGCGGTATTTCGTGTAGCTGTTCCCGTGGTAGTAGGTACCATAATTAAATTAAGTGAAACTGAGGTTGCTGAACTTCTAACCTATAAAAATAAAGAAAAATGTGACGCTGAATTTTCGTTAGAACCATTCCGAGCGATTAATCATTTTGAAAATGTTATCATCAAAAAAGCGGGTCTATTCGAGCCTGAAGCGGCAACCATTTTTGTAGGCGCAGTCATTGCTGGGTTGCTGATAGAGGCTCAGCAAGGTAATCCATTAAATTATTTGTGTCGTGCGGGCCAAAAAATGTTAAATCAAATAAAATATTTTGCATTATCCTTAACAAAAAAAGACCTAACATATGTTGTAACAATGATTGCAGGCGCTCTAGCAACAGAATTGTCAGACAAATATATCAAAAATGAATATGGCTTTAATTCTTCAGGGCACTTCAAAACTGCAATCACATTTGAATTATTAAATTCATTAACCTTGCGTGTCATTCAACGGATTGAAAATCAGAGAGAAGAAGAGGTGCATGCCAGACAAACCTATGCAAAATCTGCTAATGCAGTTTTGTGGTTGAATTCATTGCTTGCTGCTATTAGTTTATCTTTGACTGCAAGTGAGTGTCACTCATTAGAGGAAGTTGCCTCAGGGATTGGGGTTGGGATTTTGTTGCACACTGCATCGATATTGTTAAGTAACGGCATAGATATGCTGTGTAACTGTTATGCTTCTACAAGTGCAGTTCAAAATGAGGGGATGTCATTGTTAAACAATGAATCACGTGCGTTAAGTATCGTAACACCAGATCTTGAGAGCCGGAGTATTAGCATTAGTGGCCGCGTCAAATAGTGAGGTGAACATTAACAATTCACGTAGAACATGATTTAGTGCGCATTATCGGTGATGACAAATTTGCGGTTGAAATTATTCAACCGCGTTAGCAAATTTTTGCTTAATTAAATCGCAACGAGTCATCCGAATTTTGAGTAATTTGTCTTTGATACGTAGGGACTGATGCTTGAGAGCGTAAAGATGCGCCAAAGATACCGCCTTGACTTTGTATGCCTAGTGCTAATTTAGCTACTGGAGATGGCGGAGGAACCACCTTTAATTCATCTGTATCTTCCATTGGAACCGATTTTGCCGCTTCAATTTGTTTAGCCGTTATAGAGGAAGCTACAAAGTGTTGATGGCTTGTAATTAAACTACGTATTGCTTGAGCTTTTCCAATAGGGACATCATCCAAAGCAATTTCCCATAAATATTGATCTTCACTTCCCTTCGCAGTGCAAGGACAATTTCGATCTAGTAATAATTTCACTACTTCCAAATGTCCACCGGCGCACGCGAATTCTAATGCGGTCCAATTTTGGTATGTCTTGCTTTTTTCCACAGCTAAATTTGGATTGACTCTCGCGCTAAGTAACGCATCAATCATGGTTCTATTGCCAAAATAACAAGCCACCATCAAGGCAGTACAACCATCAAGAGGGTTGTGTTTGCTATTAACCACGGTATTGACGTTTGCACCTGAATTAATTAACTCATCAATCGTTTGTTTTCTCGCTTTTGTCGACATTGCAGCAGCTAAAATAGGAGTTAAGCCGTACCCCATGGTTTTAGTTATTGATTCTTGTCCAAGTAGTTCCAATGTTTCATTTTGTAAAGAAGTGGTAAGAAGAATGTTTTGCCATTGGTTAAGGATCAAAGTAAAACTCACTTCATTTCCGACCATAATATCTTTTATAAATTCAACAAATTTTTCTTGGCGTGATATTCCTTCATTAACAACTTTTGCAAAACCTTTTAATGGTGGAGATTTTATTGCAAACTGAAACGCGCTTTGTTCTGTTTTACTTTCATCACCAGGCCCTTGTTTTTGCTTTTTATTTTTTGGTTTTGTTGCGAGATCGTTTGTTTTAGATTCAGGAAAATCAGTATCTGGCTTTCTTTTTTTATCTTTTTGTCCTTTATCTTCTGCTTCGTCCATAGGAACGGGCGAAGAATCATTTTCATCTGTTAAAGAGCAGTGTAATGCTCTTAACTGAGAAGGGGCAGATAAGATGCTTTCGTCAGCTAGAGTAACATCTTTTGTTAAACCTAAGCCGTTTGCGGGTGCTAATGAAGGTAATGTTATCGCGGGCGCGGGTGCTAGTGAAGGTAAAGTTATCGCAGCTGCGGGTATTAATGAAGGTAAACTGGGTGCCGCAGCGAGAGATGCCTCATTAACACTGCGCAGACTTTCATCGAATCTCTGCGCTTTTACTTGTAACTCTTGTTCAGTTAGTTCGGTAACCGATTGTATCATTTGGGGAGTGATGTTATCAGCGGTGCGTAGACTTTCTTCAAATTTCTGTGCTTTAGTTTGTAAATCTTTTTCAGATATCTGGCTTAGAATGTCTTCTTCCATGATCTTTGCATATTGTTTTCTGAGTGCTTGTCTTTCATTAATTTTCATATTTATTTCAGATTGTTTAACTTTGAGTAAATCCGAGGTTTCATCCGAATAGCAATCTTCAATTTGAGCTTCTAATGCGGCACAGCTTTCTATTAAGATTTGTTCTTGTTTGACAATTACCTCAATCTGACTGGAAAGCTGACACAATAAGTTTCCAAATAATTTCCCAGTGGATTTGTCGAGATCCTTTAACGCGTTTAATCTTGCCCTGGACATACTTTGAGGTGATAATTTAGAGTGTTCACTGATTTCCTTTGCATCAATCATTTTTTTTAATTGAAGATTGGTATGAAAAGCCAGCACTTTTCTTTTAAGCCAAGTATTTTGTAAATTGGAATTTAATGTGCTTAAATCAGGAACTAAATTGCCTTTCTTCCTTCTTTCATTGATTTTAAGTTGTGATTTTTCATTTTCTGATTCAGTCATTTTTGTAATATCATTTTTTGCGTCTTTAGAGTCTTTTGAATCAGCCATTGAAGCAGCTGATCTCGCTCTGAGGGGAGGTAATCTGTCTGGATTCAATATGCTTCTTTTTGAGTTAAAATGTATTTCATTTAACTCATACATTAATTGTTCAGCATTTTCCTTGAATTGGCTAAATTCGTCTTTTTCTCCTTTAAAAGTAACGGAAGTACAGAATTGATAATATTTTTCTGCCAAATCGAGTGCTTTATTTAGGTTCTTAATGATACCTTCTTTGGGCATCTCAAATTCTGTCTCAAATTGGAGTGCGTGAGGATAATGCATTTTACCGTCAAGAGGCGCTCTAACTTTATTTAGATAGTTCTTCATGACAGCCTGATGGAGGTCATATAAATTATAAAAATAAAGAAATTTAGAATATTTAAATACAAAATTAGCCATCAAACTCAGACCGACTTGATTAAATGCTTGATGATTGTTGAACTGAGATTTTGAATGAATATGATCGTAAATCGCTTTCATTTGAGTTTGTTCATGGTCGCTGACACTTGCTATTAGGTCTTTTCGTCTTTGTTTGATATTTTCAAGTTGTAATAAGATCGCATCCCTTTTTTCGCTACTTTTTGTTTTAATCGATTTTAGTTTTAATTCAGCTTTCTCTATTTTTTTACTCAAGGCTCCTTCAACTTTTAATTTTTCGAGTTGTGCTATCGCGTCATCTATTTTTTTTTGAGATTCTTGTGTAAGCATATTGAGCTTTAATGGAATTTGTTGTTCTTTTTTTGCAAGATATTCTATTTCAAAGTCGATGTCGTCGAGTTTAAAAATAAAGTCTTCAAGGGATTCGGCAAGTTGTGTACTAATACTAATACCACTTCGCATTCTGCGTTCCTTTATTCCTAAATTGTAATAGTTGGTAAATTCTAATTAAAAACGTTTGTTGTGTCACACTTTTTATAGATGCGTATGAAAAAACACGCTTTTTGCCATGCTCTCGGTTGGTGATCTGCTTCGCGGCTTGTTGTTAAATGTCGTCTAGATCCGATCTATATCTGATATAATGACTATTATGTAAGGTAGGTTTTGACGAATCAAATGTAAGGAAGGAGCCTCGCTATGAAAAAAATTATTGGCGCGCTACTTTTTCTGTTTACGATTCTGATCACGCATTCCGCATTAGCCGATAATACCAATGGGTTCGCGAATTATTTAAATAATTTTACATTTGATTTTTATCATAAAATAAATAGCCAAAATGAAAATACTATTTCATCTCCTTATAGCGTTGCATCCTTATTGGGAATATTAGCGCAAGGCGCAGATGGGAACACGCGTGCTCAACTCATTCAAGTTCTTCATCTGGAAAAATTCAACAATATCAATAATATTCAGACAGAATTTGACAAAATTAATACGTCTGACTTTCTTCTCGCTAATTCATTGTGGGCGGCGCAAAATTTTAATTATAAATCATCGTTTTTGGATTTGCTGAAAAAGAGTAACTCAAACCATTTTTTCACTCTGGATTTTAGTAAGGATCCTGAAAAATCACGTCAAACTATAAATAAATGGGTGGAAGATAACACTAAAGGCAAAATCCAAAATTTAATTAATAAAGACGAAATTTCTAACGGGACAAAACTCGTATTAACCAATGCAATCTATTTTAAAGGATTATGGGATTCACCTTTTAAAAAAGAATACACGGAACCAAAATCCTTTGCTAGTCTGAAGGGTAATATTCAAGTCCCTATGATGGAGCAAACCAATGATTTTATGTATAGCGAAGATGACAAATTGCAAATGCTGCAATTACCTTATGAAAAAACAAATCTTGCCATGCTTATTCTATTACCCAAAACGAAACATACTTTAAATGAAATAATAGAAACATTGAATTTCTCTGTAATGAGTCAACTTTTGCACAAAGCCACCAATGTGCAAGTACATATTAATCTTCCGCGATTCAAATTTGAATCGCGTTTTGACTCTCTAGATCAAGTAATCAAAACATTGGGTGTGACAGACGCATTTAATCCTGACAAAGCTAATTTTTCTAATATAACAACGTCACCTTTGATTATTTCAAAAATAATTCAAAAAGCCGTTATTGAAGTGGATGAAAAAGGCACCGTGGCTGCCGCCGCAACTAGCATAATCATGCCTGCTGGCGCTTCCATTCCAATGCCCAGCATTGAATTTAATGCCAACCACCCATTTTTATTTCTAATTTATGATAAGTCTTCTGAACTTGTTTTGTTTATAGGGCAAGTGGTTGCACCTTAGAGACGAGTACTTTACTTTAGGCAATCCAATAACGTGCATTTCTCTAATTTTAGAAGTAATTCATATAAACTGTTGGAATCTGTTTTACGTTTAATATTATCAAGATGTGTTTCAATCGTCCTCGGAGAAAGACTTAAGATTCGAGCGATTTCTTTGGATGATTTGCCAATCGCAATATATTTCATACATTGCGCCTCGCGTTTTGAAAATGAAATATCTTGAAATTCACCTCCGAGATAGTAATTCCGAATTTCAAAGTCGAAAGGTTCAGGTTTCAAAATCTCAACGGGATTCAATTTGGATACTTCATTACGGTAGCGCGTGCAATAGGCATTGTACAATTGCTTATTACTATATAGTTTATCTTTAAAATACAAAATAAATCTTTTTAAAAATGCAATATTTTCAACTATATAAGGATCATTACGAAAAGGATCATTTGGCGTGGTAAACATCGCCATTTCTTTGCAATTAGCTTGCTCGGTTACAAAGATGACACCATTGCCGCGTTTGAATTGAATGCAGGATTGGTAAAATGCCTGGGTTTTTAGACAATTTGGTTTGATACACGTTAAATTCCAAAAATAATGACTAGGTGTTTGCGCCGCGAGTTGATGTTCAACCCCTAATTCTTGAAAGTCATTTTTAAGATAATGATAAGCCCATCCTTTATCGCTTAATAATGCCCCGTAGTCGCCATTATCATAAGCCCTTCCTATACAAAAATAGTTAATAGGCGTTCTATTAAATAATTCATGACAGATAGAACTCACTTGATCGGCGAATTTAAAAAAGACATGTTCTTCAATTAAGTCGTCTTGCATATAAACCTCTCATCGTCTCCGTATTTACATACGGATTATTTTTTTAAAAGTATGCGTTAAGATTCAAAATCCAAAAATGTTCGGTTAATTCTGCGTTTTTAAGTCTGTGTTTCGTAACGCACACTTAAACACGCACTAGATCATTTCAACGTTTTTTGTGAATGAATAACAACAATAACGACGTTTAACTAAACAATACTCATCATACTCAGGAGGTTATATGAAATCATATGAAAGTTTTTTTTCCATGTCGAGTGAGCCAAGTAAGCCACCAAGATTTTTTGAAGATCGTGCGCCACTTAGTTTTGGATCATTACCACCTGTTGTATCATTCGATTTAGCACCTCTGCCCGAATTTAAGCTGCAACATCAAAATTTAAAAGATATGCAGGAACCTAAATTACCGCTTGCCAAATTGCCAAACTTAAATTTAACCCCAGACATTTCCAAGCCTAAATTAGAATTGGATAAGCATGATTTAGGTTTAAAGCATGCAGCCCTCGAAATGGGGATTCATCATTTAGAGAAGCATATTGAAGGTATTAAATACACGCTCATTCCCAAAGCCATCGCGACCACTTCGGTATTAGAAGTGAATTCACGTTTCAAAGCCTCAAAAGAATCGGGTCATAGCACAACCGCTTCCTTGGTATGCGCCTCGATTGCAACGGGTACTAAACAACTTACCTCAGCGGTTGGATCTAATCAAGTGCTAAAAATGGCAGCGCTTTCCGCGGCGCCTGAAACCCTGGGTACTTCTTTAATGACGCTAGGGGGGCTCGCTCTTTTGGAGTTGGGGAGCGACCAACTCGGTAACGCAGTCCAAAAGGCATGCCACGCAACAGTTAATATGGCAACGACATTGAATAAAAAGCTTAAAGAAAATGCGGAAAACCCCGTCACTCTGCCTGTCATACCAAGCCAACCTAGAATGTATTAATGAGGGGAAGAATTTCATGAGTAAAAATGAAGAAATTGCCAAACAATTATTAGACGATGGTCGCATTACCCAATATGAATATGAGTCCCTGTTAGGGCGAGTTTCAAACCCTGATCAATTCAATAAAGAATTGCTTAATTTATATAAAAATAAAGCCAATCAATATCTCATGACTTCTCGAATAAAAATTCGATTGGATAGTCTGGAACATGCGACTTCTATCTCAAAAGAAGAAGCCGAAGCGATTGCCATGGGATATTTTTATAGTTATATAGCAGCCGTTGATGAAGGTGCGGCATTTTTTCATTTTTTAATGACATCGCCTAACATCGTTTTAATACCGCTTGGCTTAAGTTCTATTATCAATTTTCTCAAGCGTGAAAAAATAGATTTAAATGAAGATCCTGCCATTCAGCACCTTTTTCATGGACAAAGAGCATTATTTGAAGCTATTGCGCCTATTTGGTTACTCATCAATGACTTGGGAATTGAAAATGTAGTAGAAATTTATGGTTCACCAGGCTCAACACAATTAGCCCATTCGTTAATCAATGGGTTAATCGCTTATCAACAATTCAAAAGCACCCAGAATGTGGATGATTATATCCAACAATTACAATGGCTAGGAAAATATTGTCAAGAAGACATTTTACAAACCCATTTTCAAAACTATTTTTTAATAGCAGATAAAAATAAAGAATGTCACCAAAAAATCGCTTCTTTATTTAAATTGGAATATCTCGATACGGCATTTTCCTTGGATAACGTGAATGATCGTCTTGAATTATGGCATGGTTTAGTGGGCGAGAGGAAAGCACACCTTGCTGATGAAAGAGTAAATCTTCAATTAAAAAATCAAGTAGATGTTATTTATCAATCATTAAAGCAAAAATTTGCTGCGGCCTGTGAAGTTCCTCTTAGCTGCTGTGTTTGTCCAGGTGCTATGCGCGATCAATATCAAGCTGAAAAAATACAGGCTGAATCTACAGTTCAAGAACGTAAAGCTGAACTATTAATTCGCGAGGCCCATTTTAGTGAAGTTAAAACATCTCTAGAACGCGAAGTATCTTCAAAAAAAGCAACTATTGCTAATTTGCGTAAAGAAGTATCCGCGGAATATCAAGCAGACTTAGTCA
>Ga0207076_1027_pt1 | contig 42001 bp, 27 predicted proteins | sample Alteio_BWMinHeat_62_FD_153568 | JGI IMG/M metagenome (GOLD analysis project Ga0207076, IMG submission 153568) | Enriched cells from forest soil in Barre Woods Harvard Forest LTER site, Petersham, Massachusetts, United States -... | ecosystem: Environmental > Terrestrial > Soil > Temperate forest >... | reverse complement strand
CTTGGGTTCCGGCACTTTCACGGACAGCACGCAGGTCAGGCCTTCGCGCATGTCGTCGCCGGTGACTTCTACCTTGGCCTTCTTGGCGTAGTCGTGCTCTTCTATGTATTTGTTGATGACGCGGGTCATCGCGGCGCGCAGGCCGGTCAGGTGGGTACCGCCGTCGCGCTGCGGGATGTTATTGGTGAAGCACAATACCTGCTCATTGTAGGCATCGTTCCACTGCATCGACACGTCCACGGTGATATTGGTGCCCTGGTCGGACATGCGCTCGCCGGTGGCCTGGAAGATGGTCGGGTGCAGTACGCTCTTGCTCTTGTTGATGTATTCAACAAAGCCGCGGGTACCGCCTTCAAACGCAAACAATTCTTCCTTGCCGGTGCGCTGGTCGGTCAGCTTGATGCGCACGCCGTTGTTCAGGAAGGACAGTTCGCGGATACGCTTGGCCAGGATCTCGTAGTGGAATTCCATGTGCGAGAAAATTTCTTCGTCGGCCCAGAAATGCACTTCGGTGCCGCGCTTGTCGGTGTCGCCGATGACCTTGATCGGCGAGGTGATGACGCCGTCCACGGTTTCCAGCTCGCGGTTTTGCGGCACGCCGCGCACGAATTCCATCGTATGCACTTTGCCGTCGCGGCGGATGGTCAGCTTCAGCAGCTTGGACAGGCCGTTCACGCAGGATACGCCCACGCCGTGCAGGCCGCCGGACACCTTGTACGAGTTCTGGTCGAACTTGCCGCCGGCGTGCAGCTCGGTCATCACGATTTCTGCGGCGCTGCGTTTAGGGTCGTGCTTGTCGTCCCACTTGATGCCGGTAGGAATGCCGCGGCCGTTGTCGGTGATGGAGATGGAGTTGTCGCTATGGATGGTGACGTGGATCTCGGTACAGTGCCCGGCCAGCGATTCATCGATGGAGTTGTCCAGCACTTCGAATACCAGGTGATGCAAGCCGGTGCCGTCCGAGGTGTCGCCAATATACATGCCGGGGCGTTTACGCACGGCTTCCAGACCTTCCAGGATCTGGATAGAGGATGCGCCGTACTGGTTTGGCTGTGATGGAGTGTTGTCTTGGGAATTCTCGGACATGGCTACCTTCTAAATAGTTACATCTGTTCTGTTGAACCCGGGAGCGGAGCTCCCTTGTTGCGTTTACTTATGCTGCCTTGCTGCTTTGTTTTGTAGCCTGGATGGAGCGTAGCGTAATCCGGGTTGGGTATTCCTTCGGAGGCTGTAATGGCGCCCGGGGCGGCATGCCCCGGATTGCGCTGCGCTCCATCCAGGCTACGTTAGCCTTGGCGCTTAAATGCGCATAGGCATGACGACGTATTTGAAGTCGGTCTTCTCCGGGATCGTGATCAGCGCGGAAGAATTGGAATCACCCAGCGCGACGTTGATCTGGTCGCATTTCAGGTTGTTCAATACGTCCAGCAGATAGGTCACGTTGAAGCCGATGTCGACGCTGTCGCCGCCGTAGTCGATTTCAATTTCTTCCACCGCTTCTTCCTGGTCGGCATTGGTGGAACTGATCTTCATGCTGCCCGGGCCGATCACGCAGCGCACGCCCTTGAACTTGTCGCTGGTCATGATGGCGGCGCGTTGCAGCGAGCGCAGCAATTGCTCACGGCCTATCGTGAAGTTGTTCTTGTAACCCTTGGGGATCACGCGGTTGAAGTCGGGGAACTTGCCTTCCACCAGTTTGGAGATCAGTTCGATATCCGCAAAGGTCAGCTTGACCTGGTTGTTGGCGATGTCCAGCTGTACCAGGTCTTCCTTGTCTTCCAGCAGGCGTTGCAGTTCCAGGATGGTCTTGCGCGGGATGATCACTTCCTGGCGCGGGAATTCCTGTTCTACCTCTACCTGGCAGAACGCCAGGCGGTGGCCGTCGGTGGCCACGGCGATCACGTTCTTGCCGTCCACGACCAGCAGCAGGCCGTTCAGGTAGTAGCGGATATCCTGTTGCGCCATCGAGAAATGCACCATGTTGAACAGGTGCTTCAGCGTTTTTTGCGGCAGGCTGACGCTGGCATTGAAATGCTCGGCCTGGGCCACGGTAGGAAATTCTTCCGCCGCCAGGGTTTGCAGCGCAAAGCGCGATTTGCCGGATTGCACCGTCATGCGCTTGTTGGATAGCGTCAACGATACGTCGTTGTCGTCCGGCAGCGCGCGCAGGATGTCCAGCAGCTTGCGTGCGGCAACCGTGGTGGCGGTCACTTCGCCGCCTGAGCCGATCTCTGCATGGGTGGTGATCTGTACTTCGATGTCGGTGGACAAGAAAGAGACTTTTTCACCATCCTTGCGTATGAGGATATTGGCCAGAATCGGCAATGTGTGCCGACGCTCGACAATACCGCTCACAATTTGCAGAGGCCGGAGTAGGGTATCCCGGTGGGTTTTAACCAATTGCATGTGTATATCCCTCGCGTAGTGTTGAATTGATGGATTATTTCTTATAACTAAATCTTGTGACTAAATAAAGCTTTGTTCGACTGCCTGTGCAAATACGGGTCCGTAGCCTGGATGGAGCGTCGCGTAATCCGGGGGCTCACCTAGGGAAAAGCGCCACGGACATTTGCGTGCCTTGTTTGCTCCCGGATTACGCTGCGCTCATCCAGGCTACTTGTTGCTATTATTCGACTGCTAATTCCGGGTAATGCCAAACGATTGCTAACCCTTCAGCGTCTGTTCCAATACATGCAGCTCATGATTGCATTCGGGATTCTTGCTGCGGTCTGCCGCTATTTTGCGCACCGCGTGCAATACCGTCGTATGGTCGCGGCCGCCGAACAGTTCGCCGATTTCCGGCAAGCTCTTCTGCGTCAATTCCTTGGCCAGGTACATCGCAATCTGGCGTGGCCGGGCGATATTGGCCGGGCGTTTCTTGGAATACATGTCGGCGACCTTGATATTGAAAAAGTCGGCCACGGTCTTCTGGATGTTTGCCACAGAAATCTGGCGGTTCTGCACCGACAGCAGGTCTTTCAGCGCTTCCTTGGTGACGTCGATCGTGATCTCTTTGCCGTGGAAGCGGGAATAGGCCAGGATCTTGCGCAATGCGCCCTCCAGCTCGCGCACGTTGGAGCGCAGATGCTTGGCGACAAAGAAGGCGACGTCGTCGGAGAAGTGCACGCCTTCCGACGTGGCTTTTTTCAGCAGAATCGCGACCCGCATTTCCAGCTCAGGCGGTTCAATCGCGACCGTCAGGCCGGAGTCGAAACGCGAGATCAGGCGGTCATCCATGCCGCTGATTTCTTTCGGATAGGTATCGCTGGTGATGATGATCTGTTTCTTCGCCGCAATCAGCGCCTCAAACGCATAGAAGAATTCTTCCTGCGTACGGCTCTTGCCGCCGAAGAACTGGATATCATCGATCAGCAGCAGATCGAGCGAATGGTAATAGCGCTTGAACTCGTCAAAACCCTTGCGTTGGTAAGCGGTCACTACGTCGCGCACATACTGCTCTGCATGGATGTAGCGTATCTTCGCGCCGGGGTTGTCGACCAGGATCTGGTTGCCGATAGCGTGGATCAAATGCGTCTTGCCCAGGCCCACGCCGCCATACAGGAACAGCGGATTGTACGAACCGCCGGGATTGTTGGCGACCTGGATCGCGGCGGCGCGCGCCAACTGGTTGGCCTTGCCGGTTACCAGGCTGTCGAAGGTCAATGCGGAATTGATGCGGCTTTGCTCGCGGCGCGGGGAGACTTCCGGTTGCGCTGCGGACAGTTCCAGCAGTTCGCCGGTAGCGTCGTTATCGGTGCCTTCGCCGCGCTGTTCGCGGGCTTCGCGGTTGGCGGATTGCATGGAGCTGGCGGCAGCCGACGGCGCCGGTTTTTTATTGGTGCGCGGATCCAGCACGAACTGCACGTCCACGTTCTCATCCCAGAACTGCACGGCGAGTTCTGTGATGCGGCTGGCGAACTGGGTCTTGACCCAGTCCAGCTTGAAACGATTAGGCGCGCCAATGCGCAGCTTACCGTCTTCAAAATCGATCGGAGCTAGCGGTTTAATCCACGCGCTATACTGCTGCGGCGTTAGCTCCTGTTCTAATTGAGAAGAACAGGCCTGCCAGAAATTTTCCATGAATACTCTATCTATTAATACTTGCTGATGGCACGGGCCTTTTTTTATATTCGGCATATCCGGCGCAGCGCAATTGCGCGTTGCCTGTCTCATTTACCGGGATATTAAAGGGCTCCTGAGGGTTTTGTTGCTGGCAACCTACAGCGCCGCCTACTTGTTGGCATTGTAAAATTGGCAAAATAACCCGAGCACATTAATCCTCTATTCTACCCTTGCTCGCACGAGTTATCCACAGGCACGTGAGGAAATTTCTTTGCTGCAGGGCAGTAGAGGCGATCCCGGGGCAGGTCCCTAAAATACCTTGGGCAGGCTGCGGCGACTCACATTAAATCGTGCTAAGTGATTGACAGGTAAGCAGAAAATAGTGAATAATCCAAGGTTCCCTACCCTCTTTAATTGAGTGGTGCGCTAATTTGCTGCAAATTTATTATCTTGTGTGTTCTTTTGTCCATGCAAAATAATCAATAAGCCAGTGATGACTTATCTTAGTGCAGCACACCATGAGCAGCGGTTTTGGGGCAGTAGTGGTTAGCTAGTGGAAACAGTTTTACTCGACCGCTACCCGTAATTCCGATTTTTTATTTGCTCAAATAGCGAGACCAACATGAAACGTACTTACCAACCTTCCGTCGTTCGCCGCAAGCGCACTCACGGTTTCCGCGCACGTATGGCAACCCGCGGTGGCCGCGCTGTATTGAACGCACGTCGCGCCAAAGGCCGTAAACGCCTGGCAGCCTGATCCACGCAGGCCATGGTGTGCGGCATTTGCAGCAGCCCGGGCTAATGGCATGATCGACACTATGAGTGGCGATTTTGCTCGCGTACGGCGCATCGTTAAAACGGATGAATTTTCATCCGTTTTTCGTTTGCGCCCCGTGCAAAAAACATCGCACTTTGTGTTGTATACCAGGCCTAACGAGCTGACGCATGCCCGCCTCGGCGTGGTCGCGGCAAAGCGGTTTGCGCCGCGCGCCGTCACGCGCAACACGATCAAACGTGTGACGCGGGAAATTTTCAGACGGTCTGCCCTCATCAACGTGGATTGCATTGTGCGTTTGTCAAAACCGGTCAATAGCAAGGCAGGTCCTGCCACTACTGCGCAACTCAAGCGTGAGTTGCGGGTGGAGATTTTGCGCCTGTTTGCTTCGCAAGCCGGGCCCAAGCCGGCGGTTACTGCCATCCCCCTTGCATCGTCCGGCGGCACAGCCTTATGAAATCCCCGCTGCAATCCCTGCTGATGGTTTTATTGCGCGGATATCAACTGGGCATCAGCCCCATGCTGGGCCAGAATTGCCGTTTTTACCCGACCTGCTCCAATTATGCGATAGAGGCAATCCGGGTCCACGGCGCCTGCAAGGGCGGTTTGCTGGCGGGAAAACGCTTGTGCAAATGCCACCCCTGGCATCCGGGCGGCATAGACATGGTGCCTCCAGCATCAAAAGATGAACAATTCGCTGAAAATCAGCAAGTAGTCCCCACATCCGATGATGGTTCTATACAATCCGCCGGTGCGCCTGCAGAAACAGGCAGGCAGCGCCCGGGCTTTTTAGAGCCTTCCGGTCACTCTTCACCCTACTCCTCCTGACAATACAATGGATATCAAACGTACCGTCCTGTGGGTTGTTCTTACGGTGTCAATGTTGCTCCTCTGGGACAACTGGCAGCGTTTTAACGGCAAGCCATCGATGTTTTCCCCGACGCACGCGACCCAGAGCAAGGATCTGGCTGCTTCGGCCTCCGCTGCAGGCGCCGACAACAAGCCGGTTGCGACCACAGCGACCAGCACGCCCGGCACTGCCAGCGGCGACACGCCGGCTGTCAAGAGCGAGCGCATCACCATCACTACCGACGTGATCAAGGCCGATATCGATACGATAGGCGGCGAACTGAAACGCCTGGAATTGTTGCAGCACAAGGATGCGCACGACAGCACCCATAACATCGTGCTGTTCGACGATAGCGCTACCCGCGTCTATCTGGCGCAAACCGGTTTGTTGGGCGGCGCCTTCCCCAACCACAAATCCGGCTTCATCGCCAAACCCGGTCCGCGCACGCTGGACGGCAGCGACCAAGTGCAACTGGTGCTGGAATCCGAGCAAAACGGCGTCAAGCTGACCAAGACCTACACCTTCAAGAAGGGTGATTATGTGATCGACGTGAAGCACAGCGTCACCAACAACACCGGCGCGCCGATCACTCCTTCGCTGTACCTGCAACTGGCGCATGACGGCACCAAGCCACCGGGCGGTTCCATGTTCAGCGGCCCGAGCGAGTTCTATGCGCCTGCCGTGTACACCGAAGCCGACAAGTTCCAGAAGCTGGATTTTGAAAAAATCCACAAGGCAGAAGCCGAGAAAAACGGCAAGAGCAATGAAGCCCACGCGACCAAGGCCGATAACGGTTGGATAGCGGTGATCCAGCATTTCTTCGTGTCGGCCTTCGTACCGCCAGAAAAAGTGCAGCGCGAGATCTACACCAAGCAGGTAGATACCAACTTGTATGCAGTCGGCAGCATCTTGCCTATGGGTACGATTGCTCCAGGCGCAACTGCGACGATGGATTCCAAGCTGTATTCCGGCCCGCAAAATACCTCTTCGCTGGAAAAAATCGCTCCCGGCCTGGAACTGGTCAAAGACTACGGTTTCCTGGCGATCATCGCCAAGCCGCTGTTCTGGCTGATGGAACATATTCACGCCTTGCTGGGCAACTGGGGCTGGACCATTGTGCTGTTCACCATCGTGATCAAACTGGCACTGTTCCCATTGTCTGCCGCTGGCTATCGCAGCATGGCAAAAATGAAAGTGGTCACGCCGAAGATGACCGCGATCCGCGAGCGCTTCAAAGGCGATCCGCAAAAGATGAACCAGGCGATGATGGAATTGTATAAAACCGAGAAGATCAATCCCCTCGGCGGCTGCTTCCCTATCCTGATCCAGATGCCGGTGTTCCTGGCCCTGTACTGGGTATTGCAGGCCAGCGTGGAAATGCGCGGCGCGCCGTGGATGGGCTGGATTCATGATCTGACCGCCCCGGATCCTTTGTACATCCTGCCTGTTGTGTACGCGATATCGATGTTCATCCAGACCAAGTTGAACCCGGCCCCGGCTGATCCGGTACAGGCGAAGATGATGATGTTCATGCCGCTGGCTTTCTCGGTGATGTTCTTCTTCTTCCCGTCCGGCCTGGTGCTGTATTGGGTAGTGAACAACGTGTTGTCGATTGCACAGCAATGGATCATCAATAACAAGCTGATTCCGCAAGCGCCAAAAGCGGCGTAAAATCAGCGGTTGATGCAACAAGAGCCCGTGCCTAGCATGGGCTTTTTTGTTGGCGGAGCCGGAATGCATGACGCTTCGTCCGGCGCCATCAACCGCCTGTCGCCGGGCGGCTTTTTCTGTGGCATTTGCGTCACACCTGCAAAGATATTTACTCACAGCCTGCGCGCAAGCGCGGCTAGAATTTCAACATGACTTACGATTCTTCCCCGATTACCGCAATTGCCACGGCGCCGGGCCGCGGCGGCATAGGCGTTGTCCGCATTTCCGGCAAAAATCTCAGTGCAGTGGTGCAGGCATTGTTCGGCGAGCAGCAGTTCAAGCCGCGCCATGCGACCTATATCCCATTTACGCAGGCAGACGGCAGCGTGATCGACCAGGGTATCGCGATCTATTTCAAGGCCCCGCATTCGTACACCGGCGAAGATGTGCTGGAGCTGCAGGGCCACGGCGGCCCGGTGGTGATGCAGATGCTGCTGAACCGTTGCCTGGAAGCAGGCCGGGAGCTTGGCCTGCGGCTGGCAGAGCCGGGCGAATTCACACAACGCGCGTTCATGAACGACAAGCTGGACCTGGCGCAGGCCGAGGCGGTGTCCGACCTGATCGAGGCCTCCACCGAGGCCGCCGCCAAATCGGCATCGCAATCGCTGTCCGGCGTGTTTTCCAAGGTGATCCACAACCTGGTGGACAAGGTGGTGCACCTGCGCATGCTGGTGGAGGCGACGCTGGATTTTCCGGAAGAAGAAATCGACTTCCTGGAAAAATCCGATGCGCGCGGCCAACTGGCGACCATCCAGGCCGCCTTGCAACAGGTATTCGAGCAGGCCGCGCAGGGCGCGCTATTGCGGCAGGGCCTGAATGTGGTGCTGGCTGGCCAGCCGAATGTCGGCAAGTCCTCGCTGCTGAACGCGCTGGCCGGCGACGATATCGCCATCGTCACGCCGATTGCCGGCACTACCCGCGACAAGGTCACCGAGACTATCCATATCGAGGGCATACCGCTGAACATCATCGATACCGCCGGCATACGGCATCACGCCGACGAGCACTATGACGCCGGCGGTGAAATCGATGTGGTGGAAGCGATAGGCATAGAGCGCACCTGGGCCGAGGTGGACAAGGCCGACGTCATTCTGCACCTGCTGGACGCCAGCCGCGGCCCCACCCGCGCCGACGAAACCATCATAGAACGTTTCCCGGACAACGTGCCGGTGATACGCATCTGGAACAAGATCGACATCTCCGGCCACCAGGCCAGTGTGGACCTGATGGAAGACGCGACCCATGTTTACCTGTCCGCGCAAGACCATGTGGGCATAGACTTGCTGCGCCAGGAATTACTGCGCATCGCCGGCTGGCAGCAAACCGGCGAATCGCTGTACCTGGCGCGCGAACGCCATCTGATCGCACTGAAGCACGCGCACGAGCACCTGGCAAATGCGGCGGAATATGCAGCGCAAAACGACCAGTCGCTGGATTTGTTTGCGGAAGAGCTGCGGCTGACGCAGGACCGCTTGAACAGCATCACCGGCGAGTTCAGCTCGGATGATTTGCTGGGGGTGATCTTTTCACGGTTTTGTATCGGAAAATAGCACCTTTTTGCGGCGATGGAATGCAGGTCGGCGCGAATAAAAGCAAGTTCAATTGCAGCTAATGCTGGTTCGGGGGAAGGCTTACCTCCTGCTTCAAGACCCGAGCACTGAAAAGTACGCGCCCGGCAAGGAGTCTACCAATAGGCCTCAATAATCGCAGTATCGTGCGGTCAATCTTGGCAAGGAAGTCGAGCCTGTCTGAGACAATTCTAGTCACTAGAAAATTGAAGTGCTTCTCGTGGTGGGGGCGATGAAGGAATTTGAGTATTATCTCGACATCGTGCTCATTGAGCTTGCGCTCGTCCTCAGTAATATATGGTTTGTCGTGCCCATAGACAAATCTACGCATGCGGGGATAGAGGACTTTCTCAACCAACGATGAATGCCTGATCTTGTCTGTTATCGAATGCGAATAGATTTCGTTCATCACGAATATCGCATCGGGCTTTGCAACGCGCACTATCTCGCTCATGGTCTGCGTGATTTCAACGTGGTGCAGAATGTCGCGCGCAATGACATAATCGAAAGTTGAATCCTCATATAGCATTTTCTCGGCCGGCATTTCGTCAAATGCAACCTGCAATCCCTCCCGCACCGCAAGGTCTTTGGCAATTTGCAGGGAATCAGGGCTTAAGTCAAAGGCGCTGACATTCGCCCCAAGTTTCGCAAGCCGCAGTGCGTCATCGCCGAATCCGCACCCCACAATCAAAACGCTCTTTCCCTTGAGTTCGCAGGTGGCGAGGTATGCGTACATTGCCCAATGCCCGTTCCACCAGCGACGCCCCGGATTGTCTAGCACATCCCATGGAAACGGCAAGGAAAGAATCCGCCGGTGTTCCTGCGCATGGGTTCTATGGTAGTCAATTTCTCTTTGCTGGCGGTCCGTCAGTTCGGCATTTAAAGGGGTACGCATAGGTGTCTCCCGTGACTAGGCCGGATTTTTACAGTTATAAATATAATTACGTCTAACACATAATTTTCAAAAAACAAGCTGCTAAATTTGACAGTGGAGGAAACCGGCGAATCCCTGGTACGTAACGAGGTACGCAGCGAATTGAAGGCGATTTACCATCGTGCAACCAGACCAAGGCACCGATAAAATACAGTCCGGTTGACGCAAAAAATTCTCATACCGGATCATTTCATTACCAACTAGCGTGTGATAGACCCAGTAGCAGCCGTCCACCGGCCAGCACCTAGCCGACAGTGCCCCGCAAATATACCATGAGATTTTTTTAAAATGGTACGCATCCAAGAGTGTTCTGAGGCACACATGGGGCTGTGAGTTACCAGCGGGCAAGCTGGTTCATTGGCCTGGGCTGCTGACACAAAAGAGCAAGCTCGTTTGCATCTTTAAACCAACATACACCATGACCCCAAGGGCAGTACGTCAATGCTTAAATGGAATGCAGTCCCAATGGCCGCAGTATCCATCTGACCAAGCCATGGCGCCATAGTCATTCAGCGATGCCAATCGACTCTTCAACACGTGTTTACTACATTTTGGGCATTAGACAACCGCTGGCTCAGCGTATCTTGTCACCGGATAGGTAATTGTTATTTGAGAAGGACTGAATAAGTTTGGCAAGTGGCATGTAGCTCGGTATGTATGCGACGAAGTAAGACTGCGCAAATCGCGCATTCTATGACTTGCGGATAAATGAACTTGCTTTGTGTTTTCAGTACACAAGTTAATACACAAAATTTATGAAAAATACGAGAGCCAGCATGAACAAAGGCTTACCGAGGAATATCTAGCTTCCGTATCGAAAGTGATCGGGGTCTTGCCGGCTAAATGCAACGGCAACCACGAAAGCGGAATGCTTATCGTGGCGTGCAATAGGCCGCGTCCCTATGGGCGGTATCCATTTAATGGGCTCGATATCCAATTTTCATGTCGTTGGCCGTGTTCTTTATGAGTAGACATCAAACCTGGTTCAGACATTCCTTTCCGTTGTCCAAACCGCTTCGCTCGCCTGCAGCGGGTACTTTGATAAAGCGGCTGAACAGCGCCCGCCACCATCCCTTTTTGTGTTCCGTCACCAGGCCAAAGAGCCAGGTCGAAACGAGTACCATTGCGGCCAGTGCAGAGATGCTCGCCGGTGAGTGTGGATCATGACGCATGATAAAGTTGTAAAAATTCAGCAAGGGCAGATGTGCCAGATAGAGCGTAAAGGTGAACGATGCACAGTAAACTATGGCTGATCGAACACGAGGGCGGCTCAGATATTCAAATCCGGCATACTTCGCGGCAAACAAATTGAGAAACACCACACTTGCAAACATATAGCGGCCCGCGAAATACTGCGAGTTCCTGAGATACTTTTCCGGATAGCCGCCCAGCATGCGATTCATCCAGGCATCGGCGATATCGTCGACCCCGGTCAAGCGGATCGCAAAAAAAGCGCAAAGTGAAACAACAAAAAGGAGTCTGGCCCAAAACCGGGACATGCTTACCCATTGATGTATTTCATACAAAAATACCCCGGACAGCCACATTGGCAGATAAATCAGTATGCGCGGACCAAGCGCGGCGAGCAGGGCGATAGCCAGGATTGCTCGTTTCCAGCCCGTCAGATAAATAACTACGGCAAAGAGCACGTAGTACCATACTTCATAAGACAGCGACCAGAACACGCCGTTGCTAAGCGTGGCTTCACGGATTGGCCCGACATCGGTCAAAAAACTCAGGAAAACAGGCATGTATTTCCAGAGCTGCGTATATTGATACATGGGCAGCGGTCTTGCGGATCCAAGCAACGCGCCGACACCGTCAAGTACCATCGTCAGTAGCAGAGCCGGTATCGCCACGGAGTAAATGCGGGCCATCCGGCTAAGGGCAAACTCGTGAATTGTGTGTTCTTTTTCGACAGAGACAAATCGGATGACGTAGCCGGACAATACAAAGAATACCGTTACTCCTACTCCAGCCCAGGTTCCTTGATAGGCCACCATGCCACCGGTAAATTCCGGGAAGGTCATGTGCGCTGCCATTACTGTCAGCGCAGAAAGGAAACGCAGGGCATCAAGGTAAACAGAAAAATTCTTATTCATTGGGCGTCTGTTCCTGCTTCACGATGAAGATGGGTACATTTGCTTCTGACGACAGTACTCCAAATTTATATTATTGGTATGTTTGGGTTAGCCGGAGAATTGACTACTGCAATGTACGAGGCGACTGTGACGATACGTGAAATTTCCCGCATTGTCTTTAAAAATGCAAAGAATTGTCTACAAGCATGCGATTTAATATGGATGCTCAGATATCCCGCGCAAACATATTCAGGTCTACTCCCGGTATCAATTCCATCCTTACTTGTTTCTCTACTGCAAACCCCAGCTTGCGCACAACATTTGCCGAGCCTTCATTGTCTGGATGAATTAGCGCGATCAGCCTGGTCAGGTTCAGCGATTCGCGCGCGAAATCGATGGATGCCTTGCCGGCTTCCGATGCCAGGCCCTTGCCCCAGAATTCCGGCAGCAGGCGGTAGCCCAGTTCCACTTCGGCAAACGGCGGCATGTATTTCAGGCCGCTGAAGCCTATCAGCTGCCCCGTCTCTTTCCAGATCACCGCGAAGCGTCCGAAACCATATTTGACGTAGTCGGTGACCGGGCCTTCCTGCAGGCCGGCGCGTACTTCTTCCACCGATGCCATCGGCTTGTTGCCGACATAGCGTATCACTTCGGGGATTACGCATAGCGGGTAATAGGCTTCGGCGTCATCGGCGGTGAAGGCGCGCAGCAGCAGGCGTTCGGTTTCTATCGTGGCTTTCATGTTTTCCTTGGGCTTTCGTGGTTGCTCATTGCAATGCCGTGATTGCGGTTTTTATCCTTGGCGCCAGTGCGGCCAGGCTCTCGTATTTACTGTCGCGGGCCTCGACATACAGCGCCAGCAGGAAGTCGCGGGTGTTATGGCGTTTTGCCAGGCCGGCCTGGCTCAGGAATACGTCGTTCCATGATCCGAACGGGGCCGGTGATGCTACCTGGCTGAGCCAGTTATCCCACTCCGCTTCCGTATGCAGCTTGCGGCCCATGATGAACAGCACCGGTCGCGCCAGCCTTTCGGCTTCGCCATAGATATAGAAGTGGCCGCTGGCCGGCGCCACCTGGGTGGCGACCGCCGCCAGGATCTGGTTCAGCTGGGCCTTGCCTAGCGCCGGGTTCAGCGATAATTGCATTAGCAAGTCAGCGTCATGTGCAATGCCGTGTCGCCAACCCTGTTGCTGGTCAAAGCCGCGGTAGTCGCGCTGCGCTTGCAGATAGCGGGTGGCGCGGTCCAGCAGATCCTGTCTCTGCGTGTCGCTCAGGTAGGGCGTGAGGCGGTCCACCCTGGCCAGTTCGGACATCACCAGTGCCGAGAACGGTGCGCGAAAACCGTCGCTGTCGGCATTCTCCACGCTTATCGCCGGCAGCAGGCCGGCGTAGAGCTTGTCGCGGGTTGCGTTATCCAGTTTGCCGGCCCTGAGCCAGCTGCTATAAGCTTCGAACGCAACTTCATCGCGCAGCACCGGATTGGGCGAGGCCAGGCAGGCCAGCAGGCCGAGCGCCAGTTGCTGCCTTTGCGCATCGTCGTCGATGGAGAATTCGCTGGCCTTGAGCGCGGTCAGCCGCTCCTGGCTCCAGCCCGCGGGCGGGCACGGCATGCCGGCGGCATGGGCGCCAGCCACCAGCATAGGGGCAAACATGACAGCAACGCAGAATTTTTTCATCATGTATCCTTGAGACTGGAGAAGTGGGCCATCCATGATGCAGACAATTGCAGCGACACGCAAGTTCCCTGCATGGGCGGAAAGCGCAAAGATAGATGTCCGAAAGCGGCCAGCCGGGTAGATGGCAAGATGCGATGATGTTTCTATTCTTTTTTTGATGAAAGGAAAATCCTATGGACAATACAGCACAACAAACCCGTGCCAGCCAGTTCCGCGCGCTGCATGCCGGCGGCGAGGCCCTGATCCTGGCGAATATATGGGATGGAGTCAGCGCCAGGCTGGTGCAGCAATGCGGCGTGAAAGCCATCGCTACTACCAGCGGCGGCGTATCGTGGGCGCACGGCTATGCCGACGGCGGCGCCTTGCCTATGGAAGCACATCTGGCGACGGTGCGAGAGATCGTGCGCGTGGTGCAATTGCCGTTGACGGTGGACCTGGAGGACGGCTATTCGGACGATGCGGAGGTCGTCGCTGCCAACGTGGCGGAATTCATCCGGGCCGGCGCGGTGGGCATCAATATCGAAGACGGCGCCGGCACGCCGCAGTCGCTGGCGGCAAAGATTTCCGCGATACGGGAAAAGGCCGCGGCCATAGAAGTGAACCTGTTTATCAATGTGCGTACCGATGTCTACCTGCGCGGGCTGGTAGCGCCCGAGCGGCAGGCGGAGGAGACGATAGCGCGGGCAGCATCGTATCGGCAGGCCGGCGCCGACGGCCTGTTCGTGCCCGGCCTGGCAGAGCTGCAGGCTTTGCAAGGTATTGCGGCTGCGGTGCAGATGCCGGTAAATGTGATGGCGTGGCCGGGTATCGCCAATGCCCGGCAATTGTATGAGCACGGCGCGCGCCGCATCAGCGCCGGCACAGCGCTGATGCAGGCAATGCTGGCCAATGCGGTGGCGATGACCAATGAAGTGCTAGCCACAGGCAGCTTTGAGGGCCTGTTTGTGCATGCCGTCGGCTACGGCGAATTGAACGCGCTATTGGCCTGATGCAGTAGCCATCAGGCTATTCGGCAGCGTCCGCATCCTGGTCGTCGTGGCCGACGGCCTTGCTGCGGTCCGCGTCGACTTTCTCTTTCAGGCTTTTCGCGTCATTGATGAACTGGTCCACCGGCTGGTCTGCACTAAGCCGGATGGACGGCGGCAGGATCTGCGACATGTAGAGCTCGTCCGCCGCCTGGCCGTAGCGCTGGTAATTCATCATCAGCATCAGGCCGGAACCGATCAGGCCCAGGATGATCGCCGTCATTGCAATCCGGCGCGGATGGCGCGGGTTGATGATGCTCAGGTGGAAATACACCATCGCCGCGGTGATCGCGATCACCACGTGGCTGCCGTAGCGGCTCAGGAATTCCAGCGACAGCGCATAGGCGGCGGTGGCGCTGAACAGGCTCCAGGCTTCCATTGCCGCCATGCCGCAACCGGCGATGAACAGATGCCGGCCGAAGCGTGCGTGGCCGCCGAACAGGCGGTTGGCAAAGGCCCAGATGCCGCTCCAGATCAGGCCGCCGCTGAGCACATAGGCGGCCGCCATCAGGTAGCGTATGGTTTCATACTTGCTGACGTCGCTTAGCCAGGTGCTGAGCAGGGACAACAGCGCCATGATGGCCAGGCCGCTCAATGCCGGCGGCCAGCCTTCCCAGCTGTGGATCGTGGTGTCGGCCAGTTCATCGCTGACCTGGAAGTCGGCGGCGCGCACGCGCAGATTGGTGTGGCCCAGCCGGACGACGGTATTGCCGTTGATGCTGATCAGCGGCAGGCGCTTGCCGCGGTGCACGATGCCGTTATGGCTGCCCAGGTCGCGGATATGCAGGCTGCCGTCCTCGCCCTGTTCCACAATCGCGTGGTGGGCGGCGGTATGCGGATCGTCCAAGATAAAGTCGTTGTCGTAGCCGCGCCCTATGCGTATCGGCAGCGCGTTCACCTGGTGCCTGTGCTTGACTTCATCTTTCGAGGCCAGTACTTCTACAAAAAACGGCGCGTTGAGCGCGGCCGCGGCGGGCCTGGCGGGCTGGGCAAGCTCAGGGACCTCGGAGGCATGCGGCCCAGCAGGAATTTCATGGATATCGGGCGTAGCCATTATTTGCCTCCCTTGCCCAGCGATTCAAGGAAGATGCGCGATACCCGCAAGCCGTTGTCGTACGATACGCCCTTGGTCTCCACCCTGCTCTGCAGGCTCATCATGGCCTGGTCGGTGCTGGCGGTCAGCAAGATAAAATCGTACAGGCCGGTAAACTTGCGGTAGGCGCGCACGCATAATACGGCGCGCATGGATAGCTTGTTGTTGCTGACAAACTGCTCCTTGCAGGCCGGTGCGGTAACTTGCTGGTTCTTATAGCTGCCGCTGACCTGGTTCTTGAACGCATTGCTGACCAGATCCGAAAAACGCAGCGCATTCAATTCCAGGCTACGGGTATACGCGTGCTGTATCGATACCTGGCCGGTCTGCAACTGGCTGGATACATAGATCGCGGATTCGGTCTGGCAGCGCATCTCATCCACCGTGTAGGGAATATCCGGCTTGGCATTCGACTGGCCCCAGCAGCGCACCTGGTCGGATTCCCGCACCGGCACCTTGTACGGACCCAGCACTTTCAAGGTCAGCGGGCTCTCCAGCAATTTATCCACGATCACGCCCTGGTGCGCCATCAATTGCTGGCCGACGATCAGGTTGAAGTCCCTGGCCGGCTTGGCCTGTTGCCTGACTTTTACCAGCAGCTCCTGCACATAGCGCACCGGTACCAGGAAGCTGACCAGTTCGCCGTCCAGCCGCTTGGAGACGTTGACGCCGGCAACCTTGCCGTCCACCGTCACGTTCGGGCCGCCGCTCATGCCGGAGTTGATCGGGCCTGTAAACATCAGCTGGTCATAAAAACCGCGCCGTATGATGCCGTTGTACGATCCTTCAGAAATGGCAAAGCCGAGGTCCAGCGGGTTGCCCAGCGAATACAGGTACTGGCCCTGGGTCAATGCCGGCAATTGCTGGATCTGCTCGGGCACTTTAAAGAAGCCGGTGCCGCTGCGCCCTACCCTGACCACGGCCAGGTCGTGCAGTGCATCCACCGCCAGCAATTCCACCGCGCCGCGCTGGTTGGCGGTATCCACATATTCGCCGACATAGGTTTCCGGTTCCAGCGCGATCTGCGACACCACATGGTAGTTGGTGACGACCAGGTTGCTGTCGCCGATCAGGAAGCCAGAACCTACCGAAGCCTGGGTGCGGCCGTTTTTCAGCAAAATGCGTATCTGCAGCAGGTCGTTCTGCGCCGATGAATACAGCTTTTGGGCAGAAGAAGACGGCGCCGGCAGCGGCACCTGCTCTTGCATGGGCGTGGCGGCGATGGCGCAGGGCAGCAAGCCTGCCAGCAGCGCGGCGGATACGGCGGCCAAACTAAAATTTCTCATGTAACTCTTCCGGGAACATCTTTCCCGCCAATTGGCAATTTGTTAAATTTACGTCAGCCCTACCAAAAAGCTTGTCAAAGTATGAACAGACGGCTACTGGCTGTCCATCAATATTTAAGCCACTGTCCAATATATTATCGACCCGTTAGGCTATAGCTATGGGGCAGCGCCAATAAAAAAGCCACGAACTCGTCGTGGCTTGCGGGGTTTAAGCACCTTACAGGGTAAAAACGCCTATTTGCTGCCCGTGCTACTGCTTGCAGTCAGTCCGCGGCGTTCCAGCAGAGGCCGGATTTTGGCGTCGCGTCCGCGGAAATTGCGGAAAGCTTCCATCGCGTCCATGCTGCCGCCCTTGGACAGCAATTGCTGGCGGAACCAGTCGCCGTTCTTGCGGGACAGGCCGCCGTTTTCCTTGAACCACTCGACAGTATCCGCATCCAGCACCTCGGCCCACAGGTAGGAATAGTAGCCGGCCGTATAATCGCCGGCAAAGATGTGCGAAAAATAGGTGCTGCGATAACGCGGTGGCACCGGCGCATAGTCCACGCCGGCCTGTTTCAGCGCCTTGGCTTCAAATTCCAGCGCATCGTCCGGGATCTGGCTGGTGCTCAGCTGGTGCCAGCGCTGGTCCAGCAAGGTGGCGGCCAGGTATTCCGTCGTTGCGAAGCCCTGGTTGAATTTGCCTGTCGCGCTCAGCTTGTCCACCAAAGCCTGCGGCATGGGTTCGCCGGTCTGGTAGTGCTTCGCATAGTTTTGCAGCACTTCCGGCCATACCGACCACATCTCATTCACTTGCGACGGATATTCGACAAAGTCGAGCGGCACGCTGGTGCCGGAGAAACGCGGATAGCGCACATTGGAGAACATGCCGTGCAGCGCGTGGCCGAATTCATGGAACGCGGTGCGCACTTCATCATAGGTCAGCAGCGTAGGCTGGCCTTCCGGCGGTTTGGGGATGTTCAGGTGGTTGGCGACTACCGGGCGGGTGCCGAACAGGAAGGACTGGTCCACGTATTCATTCATCCAGGCGCCGCCGCGCTTATTGTCGCGCGCATACATGTCCGCCAGGAACAGCGCCATAGGCTTGCCGTCAGCGTCGAATACCTCAAACACGCGCACGGTAGGGTTGTACACCGGCAGGTCCTTGCGTTCTTTGAAAGTGATGCCGTACAGCTTGGTGGCGGCAAAGAACACGCCGTTTTGCAGCACATTGTTCAGCTCAAAGTAAGGGCGCAACTGCGATTCGTCAAAGCTGTACTTGGCTTTACGCACCTGCTCCGCATAGAAAGCCCAGTCCCAGGCCGCCAGCTTGAAGCCACCTTTCTTGGCGTCGATCAGCTTTTGCATGTCGGCGGCTTCTTTTTTTGCATTCGCAACCGCTGCCGGCGCCAGTTCACTCAGCATCTTGTTGACGGCCGTCGTGTTCTTGGCCGTATTGTCTTCCAGCGAATACGCCGCATAATTAGGATAGCCAAGCAGTTGGGCCTTTTCGGCGCGCAGTTTGGCAAGGCTGATTGCGATTTCACGGTTGTCGAACTCGCCGCCGTGGCTGCCGCGCTCTACCGAGGCGTCATACAGGCGCTTGCGCAGCGCGCGGTTGGTCAGCGTGGTTTCATACGGCTGGCCGGTGGTGTTCATCAGCGCGATCACATATTTCCCTTGCAGGCCGTGCGCCTTGGCGGCATCGGCAGCGGCAGTGATTTCATTGTCGCTGAGGCCCTTCAGTTCGGCCTTGGTATCGACGATGACGGCGGAGGCATTGGTCTCCTTCAGCACATTCTGGCTGAAAGTAGTGCCCAGGCTGGCCAGTTGCCCGTTGATGGCCTTCAGCTTGGTCTTGTCGGCATCGGACAGCTTGGCGCCGGCGCGCACGAAATCGGTGTAATAGCGCTCCAGCAACAGGCGCGACTCCGGATCCAGCGCCAGGTTGGCACGCTGTTCATACACGGCGCTGATGCGCTTGAACAATTTTGCGTTCAGTTTGATCGCGTCATTGTGCGCTGCCAGCTTCGGCGCCAGGTCGCGCGATACCGCTTCCAGCGTCGGGTTGGTATTGGCGCCGGTCAGGTTGAAGAAAACCGCAGAGACCCGGTTCAGCATCTGGCCGTCTTTTTCCATGGCGACGATGGTGTTGTCGAAGGTGGGCGCGGCAGGGTTGTCCGCAATTGCATTGATCTCCGATGTCTGCTGGCGCATCGCTTCGGTGAAGGCCGGCGCGTAGTGCTCGTCCTTGATCTTGTCGAAAGCCGGCATGCCGTAAGGCAGCGTACTCGGTGTCATGAAAGGATTGCCGGCCGGAACGGGCGCAGCCGCATTGGTGTTGGCGCTGGCGCCATTAATATTTGTCCGTGGGGTGTCGGCGGCGCCGGCATTTAGCGCCAGGCTGGTGCAAAGCATCATGAACAGGAGGCGTGACATAGATTCTTCCCTAATAGCAAGTGGCTGAGGTTCGTTACAGCTTACGGCAGCGCCGGCGTTCTTGGTTTTTCTGCCGGTGATGCACAATCGGTGAATTGGAATAGAGTGTGTTACAGGACTATGACTTGATATTCTGCCATTTGATTCCTGGAATTGGCCAAATACAGCAAATTCGATACAGAATCGCCGAATTTTCTCCAAAACCTCAATTTTGTATAGTAAAAAATGAAAAAACCGGCATTTGATTCCGTCTGGAAACCATGCCGGTTTATGCTGCGGGTACTTGCCTTACATCTGCTTTCCAGCCTGTTTCAGGAAAGACTCCAGCCGGCTTGCGCCCAGTTCCAGTTTCTCGACCGAACTGGCAAAGCACCAGCGCAGGTAGCCTTCCCCTTCTGGCCCGAACGCGCTGCCCGGCGCCAGGCCCAAGCCGGCTTCCCTGACCAGGCGTTTGCATAGCTGCAAGGTATCGGCCTGGCCATCGACCCGGAAGAACAAATACATCGCGCCCTTGGGATTGGGCGTGGTAATGCCCGGCATCGCGTTCAGGCGCTGGTACAGGTAGTCGCGCGCGGCCTGGTAGCGAGCCAAAGTGTGTTGCACGATCTCGTCGCCGCGCTCTATCGCCGCAATGCCGGCGCGCTGGATGAAGCCCGGCGCGCAAGAGGTGTTGTATTCGATCAGCTTGCCCAGATCCGTCATCACGGCTTCCGGTGCGACGATCCAGCCCAGGCGCCAGCCGGTCATCAGCCAGGCCTTGGAAAAACTATTGGCGGAGATCAGCCGGTCTTGCGGCACGCTCAGGTCCAGGAAGGAAGGTGCGCACTTTTCGCCGTACACCAGGCGTTCGTACACGTCGTCGGCCAGGATCCAGATGCCGTGCCGGCGGCAATGCTCCAGCACCGCCTGCTGTTGTTCGCGCGGCATCACCCAGCCGGTAGGGTTATTCGGCGAATTGATGAACACTGCCTTGGTGCCGGGCGTCAGCGCGTCTAGCAATTGCTGCAAGTCCAGCTCCCAGGTCAGGCCGAACTGAAGCGGCACCTTGACCACTTCGGCGCCGAGTATCTTCGGGATCTCGACCAGGTTGGGCCAGATAGGCGTGACCGCGACTACCCGGTCGCCCGGATTCAGTATGGTCTGCGCGATCAGCATCAGCGCCGATACACCGGCGGAAGTGACCGCTATCCTTTCCGGCCCTATAGGCTGGTGCAATCCCGACAGGTAGTTGGCGATGGCCGCGCGCAAGGGTGGAATGCCGTAGTTGTGCGTGTAAAAGGTGTCGCCGGCGTCCAGGCCTTCCTTGGCGGCGTCGCGGATGAATTGCGGTGTGACTTCATCCGGTTCGCCGAACCAGAACGGCAGCACATTGTCCAGGCCTATACCGGCGTTGGCGACTTCACGGATCTGTGACGCGCCCAGTTGCTGGACGATGGATCTTGCGTGGGGGAGATGCAGGGTCATTTGGACTCGGGGTTTAGCAAAGGGACAGGTTTTGGGCGAGCTTCAGGATCAGTGCGGGTTGCAGGCAGGCGGCGAAGCTGGCTGCGGCGATCAGCGCCATTACTATGGCTAGCAGCAGTTTCTTGAGATTGCTTGTTTGCATGGCGGGTACATTGGCTTTTGGTTGGATTTAGTTTAACGCAAAGTGGTGAGGGAGGTGGGCTGGTGGATTGACCGGGCCAGTTTCAATGGTCCTCGCTTCGTAATTTGAATGCGCGCTTCGTGGATGCAGGCCGGGGGTGGCCCGGCGGCCACTCACTTTTTCTTGCTTCGTCAAGAAAAAGTAAGCAAAAAGAAGACGACCGCAGACTTACCCTACGGGTGATGGGGCTAAGCCCCATCACATTTTGTGCGGCACAAAAAATGGGAAATGAACGAAACTCGCTACGCTCAAACAACGTTCATTTCTGATCCATTTTCTGTGCCGCACAAAATGCTGCGTCCCGAGCGGTTGAAGGTCAACAGCAACTGCAACTGCAACACCAGTTTGCGGGATCTTTGAAATTGCGATGTCCGAAAATGGCTAGACGCTGGATTTTGGTGCGCGTATAACGTCGTCATGGACATACAATTACCTGAGCCTCTCGCCTCGGCTTCGCCGGTTTCGCTGCTGGATCCCGAGCATTGCTACCGCGCGCTGGTGGCGCGCGACAGCCGGTTTGACGGCGTGTTTTTCATCGGCGTGAAGACTACCGGCGTGTATTGCCGGCCTGTGTGTGCGGTGAAGACGGCGCGCGCTTCTTCCTGTACTTATTATTCCAGTGCGGCAGCGGCGGAGGCGGCCGGGTTCCGGCCTTGCCTGCGCTGCCGGCCCGAGCTGGCGCCGTATGCGTTGCAGCAGAACCTGGCGTATGCGGTGTGGCAAAGGATAGCGGCCGGGGCTTTGAATGACGGCAATGTGGAGCGGCTGGCGGAAGAGATAGGCCTGTCTTCGCGGCAATTGCGGCGGGTCTTGCTGCAGCACTTCGGCGTGACACCGGTGGAGTTGGCGCAGACGCAGCGGCTGCTGTTTGCGAAAAAGCTGTTGCAGGAGACCGGCCTGGCGATGACCGACGTCGCCTATGCGGCGGGATTCGGCAGCGTGCGGCGCTTCAATGCGCTGTTTGCCGAACGCTACAAGATGGCGCCGGGATCGATACGGCGGGCGTCGGCGACCGATACCGAGGGCATAGTCTTGCGGCTGGCTTACCGGCCGCCTTATGCGTGGGATGAGGTGCTGAATTATCTGGCGGCGCGCGCGATGCCGGGGCTGGAGGCGGTGCTGGACGGCAAGGCGGGGCGTTCGTATGTACGCAGTGTGGATATCGGCGGCAAGCAGGGCTGGCTGCAGGTGAAGCATGTGCCCGAGCGGCTGCAATTGAGCCTGCAGGTAGCTCCCGCCCTGGCGCCCGTGCTGATGCCGCTGCTGGCCAAAGTGCGCAGCCTGTTTGACCTGGACGCCAATCCCATGGTGATGGCATCCTATCTGCAGACCGATGAACTGCTGGCGGCGCAGATAGTGCGTACGCCGGGTTTGCGGGTGCCCGGCGCGTTTCATGCGTTTGAGCTGGCGATACGGGCGATACTGGGGCAGCAGGTCAGTGTTGCCGGCGCATCCACCGTCGCCGGACGGCTAGTGCGGCGTTTTGGCGAACCCGTTGTGACGCCGTTTGCCGAAGCCAGCCACCATTTCCCCACGGCCGAGCTGTTGGCCCAGACCGCGCCGGAAGACATCGCGCAGATAGGCCTGACCAAGACCCGTGCCGCGACCATCCGCAACTTGGCGGTCTTCGCAACGGCAGGCGGCTTGCGAATGCCGGCCGGCATATCGCTGGAAGACGCGGTGGCGCGCTTGAAAACCGTGGGTGGCGTCGGCGAATGGACTGCGCAATACATTGCCTTGCGGGCTCTGCGTTTCACCGACGCCTTCCCGGCCGGCGACCTGGCCTTGCAAAAAGCGGCGGCCGTAGCGCCGGAGACCAGGATGACGGAAAAACAATTGCTGGCGCGCGCGCATCCGTGGTCGCCGTGGCGCTCGTATGCGGCGCTATTGTTATGGCAATCCCTATCCAACAAGGACTGAACAGGAACTCCTATGTTTTATACCAACTACGATAGTCCGGTGGGCAAGCTTCTATTGGCGGCAAGCGACCGGGGCCTGGCCGGCGTCTATTTTGAAAACCACAGGCACTTCAAGGGCAGCGCCGGCTGGCAGCAGGATGACGGCCATGAAGTGTTGCTGCAGGCCAGGCAGCAATTGCAGGAATATTTTGCCGGCACGCGCCGCGAGTTCGACTTGCCGCTGGACATGTCTGCCGGCACGCCTTTCCAGCAAGCGGTATGGCAGGCATTGCTGGCGATTCCTTTCGGCACGACGGCCAGCTATGGCGAACTGGCGCGGCAGCTAGGCAAGCCCAGCGCAGTCCGGGCGGTGGGGGCTGCCAATGGGCGCAATCCCGTGTCCATTATCGTGCCCTGCCATCGCGTGATCGCCACTTCCGGCGCTTTGACCGGCTATGCGGGCGGATTGGTGAACAAGCAAGTTTTACTGGCGATGGAGGCTGGCGGGCAGCTTGTATAGCTTAAAACGCTAGCAAGAAAACAAGTTTATTTCCTGTCGGAACGTGAATCGAAATATTTATGTTGCGACGCACAAAAAATGCTTGACGCAGTTTTTTTTGCGGGTAGAATAGGATTTGTTGCGGTGCACCATAAATGATTTTCAGATGGACGTACTGCCATATTTATCTTTTCACTCTTAAAGGAAATACCATGTACACAACTCCAGAACAATTTATCGCCGCTACCAAAACCAACCTGGAAAACCAGTTTGCTTCGCTGACTGCATTGAACAAAAAAGCTTTCGAAGGCCTGGAACAAATCTTCGCACTGAACGTGAGCGCTGCTAAAGCCACCTTCGAAGAATCCACAGCAACTGCCAAGCAATTGATTTCCGCTAAAGACCCACAGGAATTCCTGTCCCTGACAGCAGCCCAAGCCAAGCCTAGCGCAGAAAAAGCCCTGGCCTATGGCCGTCACCTGGCAAGCATCACGACTGCTACCCAGGCAGAATTCACCAAGGCAGTGGAAGCGCACATCGCTGAAACCAACACTAAAGTTGTCGCGCTGATCGATGAAGTGACTAAAAACGCGCCAGCCGGTTCCGAGCAAGCTGTTGCCGCTTTGAAAACTGTCATCGGCAATATCAACGCCGGCTACGAGCAACTGAGCAAGACCAGCAAGCAGGCCGTCCAGACTCTGGAAGAAAACCTGGCCGCTGCTACTCAGCAATTCACTCAAGCAGCTGAAAAAACAACTACTCGCGCCAAGAAGTAATTTGCGTGCTGTAAGTTAAGTTTCGACAAGATGGACCGCCGGTGCGGTCCATTTTTTTTTGCCCGGCGTTTCGGCAGGCTGAGGCCACAAGAACGGACGGCGAGTATAATCACAGCGATAGCTTATGAAAATGACAGCAGGCAACAAGCGTGGCCTGTGCATTATTCGCCAAACCGGCTCGGCTGAAGCTGGGCATTAACCAGGAGAATCACTATGCAAGACGTAGTCATCGTTGCCGCTGGCCGTACAGCGGTAGGTAAATTTGGCGGTTCTTTGTCGAAAATCGCAGCATCCGACCTGGGCGCGCACGTGATCAAGGCCTTGCTGGCCAAAACCGGCCTGAGCGGCGACCAGATCAATGAAGTGATACTCGGCCAGGTGCTGACCGCCGGCGTCGGCCAGAATGCCGCGCGCCAGGCGTCGATACGCGCCGGTCTGCCGAACATGGTGCCGGCTTTCACGATCAACAAGGTTTGCGGCAGTGGCCTGAAAGCAACCCACCTGGCGACCCAGTCCATCCGTTGTGGCGATGCCGACATCATCATCGCCGGCGGCCAGGAAAACATGAGCGCCTCGCCGCATGTGCTGAACGGCTCGCGCGACGGCTTCCGCATGGGCGACGCCAAGCTGGTCGATACCATGATCGTGGATGGCCTGTGGGATGCGTTCAACCAGTACCATATGGGCACTACCGCCGAAAACGTCGCCAAGAAATACGAAGTGTCGCGCCAGGAGCAGGACGAATTCGCCATGGCTTCGCAAAACAAGGCCGAAGCCGCGCAAAAAGCCGGCAAGTTCAAGGACGAGATTATTCCGCTGGAAATCCCGCAAAAGAAAGGCACTATCGTTTTTGACAGCGATGAATTCATCAAGCACGGCACTACGCTGGAATCGCTGTCCGGCCTGCGCCCGGCCTTTGCCAAGGACGGCACGGTCACCGCCGGCAATGCATCCGGCCTGAACGACGGCGCCGCTGCGGTGGTCATGATGTCGGCCCGCAAGGCAGAAGAGCTGGGCCTGAAACCGCTGGCCAGGATCAAGGCTTATTCGTCGGCCGGGGTAGACCCCAGCGTGATGGGCATGGGCCCGGTGCCGGCAGCGCAGCTATGCTTGAAAAAAGCCGGCTGGACCCACCAAGACCTGGACCTGATGGAAATCAATGAAGCCTTCGCCGCCCAGGCGATAGGCGTCAACCGGGAAATGGGCTGGGATACCAGCAAGATCAACGTCAATGGCGGCGCGATCGCGATCGGCCACCCTATCGGTGCATCCGGCTGCCGCATCCTGGTCACGCTGATCCATGAAATGATACGCCGCGACGCCAAGCGCGGCCTGGCCAGCCTGTGCATAGGCGGCGGCATGGGTGTGGCATTGGCGATAGAACGTTAAGCCAGCCACTGCCTCAGCGGCGAAACTACAGTAGTGGTACGGAATCCCGGTTCAAAACCGGGATTTTTTTATGCCTGTTGCCGGGTCAAAATGTTGTGGACAAGGAAATAGCCTAAAAATATACTCGCTGCATATCGTGCCGCGTTTGCCCATCCATGCTGAGGCGCCTGGCCTTCTTAATTCACTACTCTGTTAAAAACATGTCCCGTTCACGCAAATTGATAGCCCCCATCGTCCTCGGCGGTAGCTTGGCCGCCGGCAGCGCCGCCGTTTTTGCCGCCTCTAGCCTGGAGCCAGCAAGCGCGGGTGGGCCGGCGATTTCCGGTTACCAGTTGCCGGTGCCGGAACTGCAAGCAATTGTTGATGCGCCCCGCGCGCCACAGTTCCGCCTGGGGCCTTTGCGCAAGCTTGCGCTGCTGGTCGGCCAGCCGGGCTTGCCGGGCATCGCCGAAGTGGCGCAGCCGGAACTGAAGCTGGCGGGTTTGCGCATCAATCCGCGCACGCGTGCCTCCAGCCATTTTGATTTCGGCGATAGCCTGAGCCTGCTGGATGTGGCCAGCGGCAAGAGCCGCGCGGTCAGCGGCCTGCCGGCCAGGCCGAGGATAGACAATGTGGCCTGGTCTGCCGACGAGCGCTGGGTCGCGTTCAGCCGCTGGGCCGACGACGGCGTCGAACTGTGGCTGCTGGATGTGGAAAAGGCCAGCGCGAAGAAACTGATCAGGGACAAACTGAATGCAAGCGTCAGCGCCGGCTTCAGCTGGCTGAACGGCTCGCGCAGCCTGCTGGTGAAACTGACGCCGGCCAAACAAACCGCGATGCCGGTGGCATCCATCGTGCCGGCCGGTCCGAATATGCAGGAAACCAGGGGCGGCAAGCTGACCCAGACCCGCAGCTACCCGGACATGTTGAAAACCGCCGCCGACGCCGACATGCTGGACTGGCAATTGCAAAGCCAGCTGGCAATCGTTGGCATCAACGGCGAGCTCAAGCGCATAGGGCCGGTAGCCACGCTGATAGGCGTGCAGGCGTCGCCGGACGGCAAGCTGATCCTGGCCACGCAGATGCGCCGCCCCTATTCCACCATCTTGCCGGCCTACCGTTTCCCGCAACTGACGGAAGTCTGGGATATGCAGGGACGCAAGTTGAAGACCATCGCCGAGCGCCCGATGCAGGAGCGCCTGCCCAGCGGCAACGACGCGGTGCAGACCGGCCCGCGCGAATTCGGCTGGCGCAGCGACCAGCCGGCCACGCTGTACTGGCTGGAAGCGCAAGCCGGCGGCGATCCGGAAGTTGTGGCGCCGGTACACGACATCTTGTTCCAGCAGGCCGCGCCGTTTGACGGCGCGCCGCAGAAATTGCTGGAAATGGCCTGGCGCTATTCCGGCGTGCAGTGGGGCAACGACGGCCTGGCGCTGGTGACCGAGAGCTGGTGGAAGAGCCGCGACACCCGTACCTGGCGCATACAGCCCGGCCACGCAGACAGCAAGCCGGACCTGCTGTTCGCCCGCAAATCGGAAGACCAGTATGCCAATCCCGGCACGCCGTCGACCAGCCTGAACGCCTATGGCCGTGCGGTGCTGCGCACCGCAGCCGACGGTAAATCGCTGTTCCTGGCCGGCACCGGCGCCAGCCCGGAAGGCGACCGCCCTTTCCTGGACAAATTTGACCTGGACAGCAAACAGGCGACCCGCCTGTGGCGCTCGCAGGCGCCGTACTATGAACAGGTGGCGGCGCTGCTGGACGACAGCGGCAACAGTTTCGTGACCAGCCGAGAATCGAACCAGGAGCCGGCCAATTTCTATGTGCGCAGCCTGGAGCGGGCCGAGCCGCGCGCGCTGACGCATTTCATCGATCCTACGCCGCAGTTCAAGGGCGTGCAAAAGCAGCAGATCCGCTACAAGCGCGCCGACGGCCTGGACCTGACCGCGACCCTGTACCTGCCGCCGGGCTATGATCCTAAGCGCGACGGCCCGCGCCCGATGCTGATGTGGGCCTATCCGCGCGAATACAAAACCGCCGATGCCGCCGGCCAGGTCAAGGATTCGCCGTACAAATTCAACCGCATCAGCTACTGGGGACCGCACGTGATGCTGGCGCGCGGCTACACGGTGCTTGACGGCCCTTCGATGCCCATCATAGGCGAAGGCAAGCAGGAACCCAACGACAGCTACCTGGAACAGCTGAAGATGGATGCGCAGGCGGCGGTGGATGAAGTGGTGCGCCTGGGCGTGGCCGACCGCCACCGCATCGCGATAGGCGGTCACAGCTACGGCGCCTTCATGACGGCCAACCTGCTGGCGCATACCCGCCTGTTCCGTGCCGGCATCGCCCGTTCCGGCGCCTACAACCGTACCCTGACGCCTTTCGGCTTCCAGTCGGAAGACCGCAATTTCTGGGAAGCCACCGCTGTCTACCAGGCGATGTCGCCATTCAATTTTGCACACCAGATCAAGGATCCGATCTTGCTGATCCACGGCGAGCAGGATAATAATTCCGGCACCTTCCCGGTCCAGAGCGAGCGCATGTACCAGGCCTTGCAGGGCTTGGGCGCGGTGACCCGCCTGTCCACCTTGCCGAACGAAAGCCATGCCTACCGCGCGCGCGAATCCATCATGCATATGCTGTGGGAAGAAGACCGCTGGCTGGACCTGCATGTGAAAAATGCGAAGGCGGAGGAGCCGGCGGCAAAGTAGCCGCAGGGCTACCAATGCAGCGCAGGGCGGCGTAATTAGGGGGCGCCTGCCTGCCGACTGCGGGTTTTTCAATAAATAATGTCAATTTGTGTCGCACACACCGCGCTGGCAGGTGCATAAGATTATTATTTATGTATGATTGAGCCCAATGGCGCGATTCATTCGCCCTGCCAGGGGCCAAGGTGAAAACAGGGATTGTCCTTGCTTGGTGAAAATGACCTCCCGGACTTTTTCATTTATCATCACGGTGCTTCCCTAAAGGTATACCTATGTTAAGAGTAGTCATCATGGATAGCAGTGCCGTGGCCCGTAATTTGCTGGGTTCGGTGTTGACGACCGGCGGCCATGAGGTTGTCGGCGACAGCAATACCGGCTCGGCCAACCTGGCGCGCATGGTGAAACTGCGGCCGCAAATCGTCTGCGTCGATATCGGCGAACTGAGTGAAGAGGGCCTGGCGCTGCTGGATGCGATCCGCGCCGCGTTGCCCAAGGTGCTGATGTTCCTGGTATCGAGCAAGATAGACGCCGAAACCATACAGGCCACCCAGCAAAGGGGCGTGCAGGGTTTTATCGTGAAGCCCTTCAATTCCGTGGCCGTGCTGGCGACGATACGCAACACCATATTGAAAATCGCCAAACAACAGCAAGGCAAGCCGGCCGGCGATGAGGCGCAGGCCAACGCCTGAACCTGCGAACCTGCACATCCAGGTTTGTCTTTGCTCCCATCCTTGCGCCATTCTTGCCAGCGTCGGCGGCATGCATGCAGCAACTGGCGAAGACGGCCAGGCGATGCTGCAGATTTCCAATAGTTGTCCGGCAGCCATGATGGCGCCGCAGCCAAGCTGCGCCATCCTTTGCCTTTTCTCTCCGGCAGTATCGATTTATCCCGTTTTTGCCCGATTTCATCCGCGGCATCTGGATTTCGTCGCATCTTTCCCTTACTGTTGCGGTTCGCGCCACAATGGCAACATCGATATAGGGAAAGAGGACGTGTGATGACTGTTGCTGATAAATCCAGCTTGCCGGCGAGGCAAGACCAGCTGCTGCCGACGGAAGTGTCGATGCGCAGCAGCACCTGGTTTGACCGTTCCTCCAGTTACCCGATCTTTAGCTCCACCTGGTATCGCTACCGGGTGATGTCTGCGCTGATTTCCCTGGCGACGATGGAATTGATCTTGTTGCTGGTCGGCCTGGCGTCAAAAGATCAATGGAGGCATGTTGCCATACCTGCGGTATCCATGGGATGCGGCCTGGTTTGCCTGCTGACTTCGGGCATAGGGATGGCGGTGGTGGTACGCAAGCAGGCGTGGCCGGTGCGTAAAGAGGCGATCGGCCTGGTCAGTGCCTTGCTGCTGGGTTCGTTGCTGAGCTGGGGCACGGTCAGCGGCGGCAGCTACCTGGCCAAGCTCGTGCTGAACGGTAATGCATCGACGGAGCTAACGGTAGAGTTGTCCGGGCATATGAGCGAGGTGCAGAAGGATGCCGACGGCAAGCCGGTAGACGGCGAAAAGGCGCCGACGGCAAAAAGCGATGCCGTTGCGGCGTCTGCCATCGCGCCGGCTGCTGCACGGGCCTCCGCGGCGGCGGATGGCGATAGCTCAGCCAATAGCATGGATAGCGAGCCCAGGAATCTGTGGATCGCCGTTGCCATGGTGATAGGCATCGGCGCTTTTGTATTGCGCTTCGGCGGCTGGATGGACTTGCTGATGTTTTTCCGCCAGCGCCGCCGCCTGGAAGAAGTTTTGCGGCAAAAGGAAATCGACAGGCTGAAAGCCGCCCGCAATGAGGCCGAGTTGCGGCTGTCGGTATTGGTGGCGCAGGTGGAACCGCATTTCCTGTTCAATACGCTGGCCGGCGTGCGCTCGGCGATAGTCACCGAGCCGCAAAGGGCGACCGCCATCGTGGACCACCTGGTGGACTACCTGCGCGCAACGATACCGCAGATGCGTAGCGACGGCGGCAGCGCGCAAGCCCGGCTGGGGCCGCAGCTGGAAGCGGCGCGTGCCTACCTGGCGTTGATGCAGGCACGCATACCCAGGCTGAGCTACTCGGTGGAGGCGGAGCCCGGCTTGCAGGATGCGCCGGTACCGCCGCTGATCCTGATCTCGCTGGTGGAAAATGCGGTCAAGCACGGTATAGAGCCAAAAATAGGCGCCGCGCGGATAACAGTCGGCGCCAGGCAGCTGCAGGCGGACGGGATTGCCTGCATGGAGTTGAGCGTCAGCGACGATGGCGTGGGATTCGGCGGCACCACGTCGGGCAGCGGCCTGGGCCTGGCGAATATCCGCGAGAGGCTGGAGGCGCTGCACGGAAAACAGGCCAGCCTGACATTGAAGGCCGCTCCCGGCGGCGGAGTGGTGGCGACCATCCTGCTGCCTTTGCCGGTCTGAGTGTTGAACTTTTTGAGGACAGGGACGAAAATGCCTACAGCAATCATTGCCGATGACGAAGACCTGCCGCGTGCAGAATTGCGCCGCATGTTGGCCGACGTGTGGCCGGAATTGCAGATACTGGCCGAATGCGAGCACGGCGCCGATGCGCTGGAAGCGATACAGCAGCACGAGCCGGACATCGCCTTCCTCGACATCCGCATGCCGGGCCTGAGCGGGCTGGATGTGGCGCATGCAGTGAAGGGGCATTGTCACGCGGTGTTCACCACCGCCTACGATAGCCACGCGCTGGATGCATTTGCCGCCGGCGCCCTGGACTATCTGTTAAAACCGCTGTCGCGTGAGCGCCTGCAGGAAGCGGCCGGCCGCCTGCGCGAGCGGCTGTCTGCCAGCAGGCCGGCGCCGGACATCAGCCAGTTGATGAGTGAGCTGGATCGGCGTTTGCGTAGCGGCGGCCATGGTGCGGCGGAAAGGATACGCTGGATCAGCGCCAGCGTCGGCGACACGATCAAGATGTTCCCGGTAGAAAAAATCCTGTTTTTTGCTTCGGATGAAAAATATACCAGGGTGGTCAGCAGCGACGACGAAGCGCATGTGCGCAAGCCCCTGCGTGAATTGATCGACGGCCTGGACCCGGAAATATTCTGGCAAATCCACCGCAGCGTGGTAGTGCGGGCCGACGCAATTGCGAAGGCGCACCGGGACGAGATGGGCAAGGTGACGGTAGAGCTGCGCGGCTGCACGGAAAAGCTGAAGGTCAGCCAGGCCTATGCGTGGCGCTTCCGCCCCATGTAATACCTGAAACTCAGGAAGACAGCAGCTTGCCTTGCAGCGAGGGCGGATACAGGTAATGGCTTTCAAATTCCGCCGGGGTCAGCGCCGGTGAGTACAGGAAACCTTGTAATTCGTTGCAGCCCAGGGTTTGCAGGAAAGCCCGCTGTTCTTCGGTTTCCACCCCTTCTGCGATCACTTTCAGTTTCAGCGCATGCGCCAGGCTGACGATCGCGGTCACGATCGCGACATCGCTTTCGTCGTCGGGCAGATGCTGCACGAAGGAGCGGTCTATCTTCAATTTGCTGATAGGGAAGCGCTTCAGGTAGCTGAGGCTGGAATAGCCGGTGCCGAAATCGTCGATCGCCATGTTGACGCCCAGTCGCGCCAGCGATTCCAGCACCCGCAATGCTTCGTCGGCGTCCCTGATCAGGATGGATTCCGTCAGTTCCAGCTCGATGCGGTCCGGCGCCAGCCCGGCTTCCTGCAGCGCCGCTGCCAGGTTGGCGACAAAGTCCGATTGCTGGAATTGCAGCGCCGAGACGTTGATCGATACCCTGAGCACCTGCCCGCCCTGGTTCCATTTGGCGGCCTGGCGTATCGCGCTGGCCATCACCCAGTTGCCTATCGCCACAATGACGCCGGTTTCTTCGGCGATGGGGATGAATTGCGTAGGGCTGATTTCGCCCAGGTCTTTATCGTTCCAGCGCAGCAAGGCCTCAGCGCCGAATACCTGGCCGCTGGCAAGGTCGATCAGCGGCTGGTAGTGCAGGCGGAAGCTGTCGTTTTCCAGCGCCTGGCGCATTGCATGGTCCAGCTTCATGCGCGACAGCAGGCCTATGTTCATCTGGCGCTGGTAAAAGCGGAAATCGGAACGGCCGCGCTCCTTGACATGGTACATCGCGCTGTCGGCATTCTTGATCAGGTCGTCCATCGTCAGGCCATCGGCGGGATACAGCGCCACGCCTATGCTGCAGGTGACGGTAAAGCTCATGCCGTCCAGCGTGAACGGCACGTTCAATTCTTCCAGCACGCGGCGGGCGCAGATCTCGGCGCCGCCGGCGTCGGCCTGGTGCAGTAGCAGCACAAATTCATCGCCGCCCAGGCGCGAGGCGGTATCCACCTGGCGTATGCATTTTTTCAGGCGCTCGGTAACCTCGATCAGTACCCGGTCGCCGAAAGGATGGCCCAGCGAGTCGTTAATCTGCTTGAAATGGTCCAGGTCGATGAACAGCAGTGCGAAAGTGCTGTTGCCGCGGCCGGCAACGCCGATCGACTGCTTGATCCTTTCCGTCAGCAGCAGCCTGTTCGGCAGGCCGGTCAGCGTGTCGGAAAAAGCCAGTTCTTCGATCTTTTGCTTGGCGGTATGGGTCTCGGTCCTGTCCTTGAAGAAGCCTATGTAATGGATGGTCTTGCCGTCTTCATCCTGCACCCGCACCAGCGAGATCATACACAGGTAGGCATGGCCGTTCTTGCGGCGGTTCCACAGCTCGCCCTCCCAAAAACCTTCGACCTCCAGCTCTTCCAGCAGCTGCTCCACCTGGTTTTGGTTGCTTTGCTCGGAAAAGAAATCGCGCGGCGTCTGGCCTATCATTTCCTGTTCGTTGTAGCTGGTCAGGCGCTCAAAGCTGGGATTGGTCGTGATGATCTTCTGCTCGCCGTCGGTGATGAAGATCGCATCGGTGCTGGATTCAAAGACCTTGGCCGCCAGCTGCAGGCGCGCTTCGTCGGCCAGCCTCTGGGTGATGTCGCGGTACGAATACACCCGGCCTATCGGCCGCCCGCGCGCATATTGCGGCAGGGTCACGCGCTCCAGGATTTTTCCCGAGCGCAGCACCAGCACGTCGGTGGCTTCCATCAGCGGCGAGCGCGCGATCGTGCCCAGGCGCTCCATATAATGGCTGGCATCCACCATGCACTTGTCCATCCATGAATAGATGGCGGCGTCGTCGCGCTGCGTCAGCAATTCTTCCGGCAGGCCCCACAATCTGGCGAACAGGTGGTTATAGCTGCGGATCGCGCCGTCCAGGTCGGTCACCAGGATGCCGTCGGCGGTGGATTCCAGCGTCGCCCGCAATTCGGCGATCAGTTTTTCCAGTTCGTTTTCCACCTGGCGCTGGCTGGTATGGTCGCGGATCGCGACTACATACACGGAATTGTCCAGCCCTACCCTGACCAGCGAAACCCGGCGCTCCACCTGTATCGTGCTGCCGTCCTGGCGTTGCAGCAGTGTCTCGGAAAAAATATTGTCGGACAGGCCGGCTGCCACATCTTCCCAGAAGAACAGGTCTTCCGGCGCCGCCGCCAGGTTTACCACGGCGGTGCCCATCAGCGCATCCGGCGCCAGGCGCAGCAGTGTATGCGCTGAGCGGTTGGCGCCCAGCACGCGCAATTGTATGGGATCGACCAGCAATACCGCTTCCAGCATTCCTTCTATCAGCGGTTGCCACTGGTGCGGCTTCATAGCATTTCCCCGGCAGGCGGCAGTTCCCGGCTGCGTTCGAAGAAATAGCACAGGCGTTTTCTCGGCGACAGGTAGTCGTAGGCGGCCTTGGGCAGTTGTATCGGTTTCAGGCTGCGGTGTATGCCCAGCGCAGCTTCGCCTTCCAGGTTGATGACCAGCGCGTCGTCGCGCGGCACTTCGGGATTGTGTATCAGCACCCTGGGCTTGATCGGGCGCGAAGAGTTGACCGACACCACCATTGCATATCTTTCATCGGTCAGCTGGACTACCGAACCTGGCGGATAGATGCCCATCATCCGTATGAATGCGGTCAGCGTAGGTGCATGGAACTGGGCCTTGAACTGCGTGAATATCTGCGACAGCGCTTCATGCGGCGTGATTGCCATTGCCGGATTGCCGGGATTGCACAGATTGTCATAGCGGTTGACCAGGGCGACGATCTTGCTCAGCGGCGACATTTTTTCCCCCTTGATCTGGCTCGGGTAACCGCTACCGTCCACGTGCTCATGGTGCTGGCCTATCAGTAGCATCGCGTGGGCGGACAAGCCCATCTTGCGGCCCATCGTGACGCCGTGCGCGACATGGCCCTGATACAGCTGCCGCTCGGCATAGCTGAAGTGGTCGTCCAGCCAGCGCAGGCGGTCCGGCAATTCCATCTTGCCGATATCGTGCAGCAGCGCGCCTATGCCCAGTTCCAGCATCTCGGCCTTGCCGAGTTGCATCGCCTTGCCCAGCAACAGCGAAATTACCGTGACATTGATCGAGTGCAGCGAGGTTTTCTCGCCGGCTTTTTCCGACAGCAGCCGTATCGCGGCCTCGTCTTCGGTGAGGATTTCCTGCAAGAAGGACTGGATCAGGTTTTCTGCATGTTCGCGCGCGACCTGCGGTTGCGCATGCACCGAGTCGGTGACCTGCTTAAAGGACTGCGTCGCATGATTGAATTGCTTTTCGCAAGCCATCAGGCTGGCCTGCTGGCTTGCCAGCAGTTCACGCCGTTTGCGCATCTCTGCAGCCTTGGGGGATTCGACTTCTGTCAGCAGCGGTGCCGCGGCCAACGGTTTCCCCGCTGCCCGCGCAGCGTCGGCAATGGCCTCTGCCTGCGATTCCGGCGTGCTCTTTTCGGGGGAATAACGGATGCGTTCCAGGCCCAGCGAGCGTATCGCCGCGATTTGTTCAGGACTGGTAATGGAAAAGCTGTTGACTGGAAAAGGGTGTTCCATCCAGCCTATATCGAGGTACACAAACATCCCAACCCGCAATTGGGAAAGATCAACAAATTGTGGGTAGGTATCAGTCATGAAGCCATTGCAATGGATGTTTGCCTTTGTGAGCCCGCGTATAGACTTGCTTATTTACTTGTATTATTAGCATGTGAAATAGGAAAAATCCATTACTTTTGGAATTTGCTTAGTTTTTACGGCAAGTCCCGGCCCATCAATATACAAAAACAGGTCATTTTTAGCCGGGTCCGGCTAAAAATGACCTGCTGGTATTCTAATGGATATTAGTGCGCTAGTTGTCGATACTTGCTGCCGCTTGGCAAATGATTGTTAAAGATTGGGCGCCAGCCAGCGCTCGACCTCTTCCTTGTTGACGCCGCGCCGTGTTGCCATATCGTTCACCTGGTCGTCTCCTATCTTGCCGACACTGAAATACTTCGATGCCGGATGGGCGAAATAGAAACCAGATACCGCCGCGCCGGGGATCATCGCAAACGATTCGGTGATGTGCATGTCTATCTCTTCGCACTGCATCATTTTGAACATATCGGCCTTGACCGTATGTTCCGGGCAAGCCGGATAACCGGGAGCTGGGCGTATGCCCTCATAGGCTTCCTTGATCAGCGCTTCATTACTCAGGTTTTCCTCGGCGGCATAACCCCACAAGTCTTTGCGCACCCTTTCGTGCAGGTGTTCGGCGAAGGCTTCCGCCAGCCTGTCTGCCAGCGATTTCAGCATGATGCTGCTGTAGTCGTCATGCGCATCTTCAAAACGTTTTTCGTGTTTTTCTATGCCCAGTCCGGCGGTGACCGCAAACATGCCTATGTAGTCGGCGATGCCGGAAGATTTCGGTGCGATGAAGTCGGCCAGGCACTGGTTGGGCCTGGCGACGCCGTCGATCACCGGCTTTTCGGTCTGCTGGCGCACGCCATAGTAAGTAAATGCAACCTGGCTGCGGGTCTCGTCGGTATATACCTCGATATCGTCATCGTTGACGCTATTTGCCGGCAACAGGGAAATGACGCCGTTAGCCGTCAGCCAGCGCCCTTCTATGATTTTTTTCAGCATTGCCTGGCCCTCGGCAAACACCTTGCTGGCGGCGTCGCCGACCACCTCGTCCTTCAGGATGGCCGGATACGGTCCCGCCAGGTCCCAGGTCTGGAAGAACGGGCCCCAGTCTATATACTGGGCGATCGCCGCCAGGTCATAATTCTTGAAGATGCGGCGGCCGATGAACTTGGGTTTGAGCGGCGCGGCCTCGCCGGTAAATTCCAGTCTGGCCTTGTTGGCGCGCGCGGCGGCCAGGCTCAGCATGGGCACTGCTTTTTTATTCGCATGCTGGACGCGGATGCGTTCGTAATCGACCGCCAGTTCTTCCACGTATTGCTCGCGCTGGTCTAGCGTCAACAGCGACTGCGCGACCGATACCGAGCGCGATGCGTCCGGCACGTAGACTACCGGTCCTTCATAGTTGGGGGCGATCTTCACTGCAGTGTGGGCGCGGCTGGTGGTGGCGCCGCCTATCAGCAGAGGGATTTTCAGCATGCGGAAGTGCGGGTCGCGCTGCATTTCCTTGGCGACGTGGGCCATCTCTTCCAGCGAAGGCGTGATCAGGCCGGACAAGCCTATGATGTCGGCGTTTTCCGCCTTGGCCTTGGCCAGGATTTCGGAGCACGGCACCATCACACCCATATTGACCACTTCAAAATTATTGCATTGCAAGACCACGGTGACGATGTTCTTGCCTATATCATGCACGTCGCCCTTGACGGTGGCGATGACTATCTTGCCCTTGGGCTTGTTGTCGCCGCTGCGTTTCTTTTCTTCCTCGATATAAGGGATCAGGTGCGCCACCGCCTGTTTCATCACGCGCGCGGACTTCACCACTTGCGGCAGGAACATCTTGCCCTGGCCGAACAGGTCGCCGACGATATTCATGCCGGCCATCAGCGGGCCTTCGATGACTTGTATCGGGCGGCCGCCATTGTTCATGATGGCCAGGCGCGCTTCTTCGGTATCTTCCACGATCCACTGCGTGATGCCTTGCACCATCGCGTGCGCCAGGCGTTTTTCCACCGGATCCTGGCGCCATTCCAGTGTCGCTTCTTCTTTCTTGCCGCCGGCCTTCAGCGTGGCGGCGATTTCTATCATGCGTTCGGTCGCGTCGTCGCGCCGGTTCAGCACGACGTCTTCCACCCGTTCGCGCAGTTCCGGATCCAGTTCGCTGTACACCCCCATCATGCCGGCGTTGACGATGCCCATGGTCATGCCGGCCTGGACTGCGTGGTACAGGAAAACGGTATGGATGGCTTCGCGCGCCGGATCGTTGCCGCGGAAGCTGAAGCTGACATTCGATACGCCGCCGCTGATCTTGGCGCCCAGCAGGTTCCGGTGTATCCAGCGGGTCGCGTTGATGAAATCGACTGCGTAGTTGTTATGCTCTTCTATGCCGGTGGCGATCGCAAAGATGTTGGGATCGAAGATGATGTCTTCGCGGTCGAAATCCAGTTCCTTGATCAGCAGGTCATAGGCGCGCTTGCAGATCTCGATCTTGCGTTCATAGGTATCGGCCTGGCCTTTTTCATCGAAGGCCATCACGATCACCGCTGCGCCGTAGCGCTTGCACAGCTTGGCCTGGCGCAGGAATTCGGCTTCGCCTTCCTTCATCGAGATCGAGTTGACGATGGCCTTGCCCTGCACGCATTTCAAGCCGGCTTCGATGACCGACCATTTGGACGAATCGATCATGATGGGCACGCGGGCGATGTCCGGTTCCGACGCGATCAGGTGCAGGAAGCGGGTCATCGCCGCCAGCGAATCCAGCATCGCCTCATCCATATTGATGTCGATCACCTGCGCGCCGTTTTCCACCTGCTGGCGGGCGACCGCCAGCGCCTCATCGTATTGCTCGTTCAGGATCAGGCGGGCGAAAGCCTTCGAACCGGTGACGTTGGTGCGCTCGCCGACGTTGACGAATAATGAATTGTGGTCGACCGTGAACGGCTCCAGGCCGGACAGCCTCATGCTGGCCGGCACTTCCGGTATCTGGCGCGGCGCGATCGGCTGCAGCAGGTCGGCAATCGCCTTGATGTGCGCCGGCGTGGTGCCGCAGCAGCCGCCGGCGATGTTGACGAAGCCGCTTTCGGCGAATTCCTTCAGCAAGGATGAGGTATCGGCCGGCAATTCGTCAAAGCCGGTGTCGCTCATGGGATTGGGCAGGCCGGCATTCGGATAGATGCAGACGAAGGTATCGGCGATCTGGGACAATTCTTCCGCATACGGGCGCATCAAGGTGGCGCCCAGCGCGCAGTTCAGGCCTATCGTCAAGGGCCGCGCATGGCGCACCGAATTCCAGAAGGCTGGCACGGTCTGGCCCGACAGGATACGGCCGGACGCATCGGTGACGGTACCGGAGATCATGATAGGCAGGCGCTTGCCTGTCTCTTCGAAGTAGGTGTCGATCGCAAACAGCGCCGCCTTGCAGTTCAGCGTATCGAAAATGGTTTCCACCAGCAGCACATCGGAGCCGCCGTCGACCAGGCCGCGGGTCTGTTCAAGATAGGCCGCGGCCAGCTGGTCGAAGCTGACATTGCGCGCTGCAGGATCGTTGACGTCCGGCGAGATGGAAGCGGTTTTCGGCGTAGGGCCCAGCGCGCCGGCGACAAAACGCGGCTTGTCGGCGCTGCTGAACTTGTCGCACGCGGCGCGGGCCAGCCTGGCCGACTGCAGGTTCATCTCATAGGCCAGATGCGCCATATGGTAGTCGTCCTGCGCCACCGTGGTGGCGCCGAAGGTATTGGTTTCTATCAAATCGGCGCCGGCGGCCAGGTATTGTTCGTGAATTTCCTGGATGACGTGCGGCTGGGTCAGTGACAGCAATTCATTATTGCCCTTGACGAACAGCTCCCGGCCGGGGCCGCTAAAGTCCTTGAAACGCTCGCCGCGGTAGTCTTCTTCCGTCAGTTTGTATTGCTGGATCATGGTGCCCATCGCGCCATCCAGTATCAGGATGCGGCGCGACAGCAGGTCGCGCAAATGGGCTTCTGTTGAAGATACTGCAGCAGGTACGTCGGCAATGCTATTCATCATCTCGCTCACAAAACAAAAAACCCGATCGACTTATGCAGGCGGATCGGGCGATGTCCTTTTAGCTGCACTTATTACGCGCCCGCAATCTGAGTCTCAAATCGGCGCAACAAAGCTAAATTATACGTCAAATCAAGGGCTTGGGTGCTGGCAGGGGCCGATCTGGCCGATTTTGCAACTACGCTGTGATAGTTACTCAACAAAGGCGATGCGGAGGCCGCAAGTCGCCGCGGATAAAAAAAGGGCACATTACCGATAAACCGGCAATGTGCCCCAAAGGGAACCGTTAGTATTTTGTTCAGGCCTTGCTCAGTTTTTACTCAGGTTTCTTGCTCTCCGGCCGGGTCGCGATCAGGCTGGCGGCGATGGAGCTGGCCAGGATGCCGCCTATTACCAGCAGCGAGATCGCGGTCGGGATGTGCAGCCAGTGCACGACCAGCATCTTGATACCGACAAACATCAGTACAAACGCCAGGCCGAACTTCAGCAGGTGGAAGCGCTCCGCCATGTCCGCCAGCAGGAAATACAGCGCGCGCAAGCCCATGATCGCGAAGATATTCGACGTGAACACGATGAAAGGATCGGTCGTGATCGCAAATATCGCCGGTATGGAATCGACCGCAAAGATCACGTCGGATATCTCTATCAGGATCAGCACCAGCAGCAGCGGTGTAAATACGCGCTTGCCGCCTTCGATCACGCTGAATTTTTCGGCGCGGAAGCTATCGGTAAAAGGCAGCAGTTTTTTAGCCCAGCGCAATACCGGATTGGCGTTCAGGTCGGGTTCTTTTTCTGCCGACACCAGCATGCGGAAGCCGGTGACCAGCAGGAATACGCCGAACAGGTAGAGCACCCAGGCAAACTGCGTCACTACCCAGACGCCGGCCAGTATCATTGCAATGCGCATCACGATGGCGCCGAGCACGCCGTATAGCAGTACCTTGCGCTGGTATTGCAGCGGTACCGAGAAATGGCCGAAAATCAGCAGAAAGACGAAAACATTATCGACCGACAGCGATTTTTCTATCACGTAGCCCGCCAGGAATTCCATCGCCTTGGCGTCGGCGACTGCGGAGCCGACCGTGTCCTTCAGGTATATCCACAGGCCGAGATCGAACAGCAGGGCCAGGCTGACCCAGACGCCGGACCAGATCGCGGCTTCCTTGATGCCTACCTTGTGCGAGCGTGAACCGCCCAGCGCAAAGACGTCGAGCAGCAGCATACCCAGCACAAAGGCGACAAAGACGGCCCACATCCAGGGCTGGGCAACGGTTTGTATCATTATTGTTTCTTTCTTTTTGCAGTAGGGTGGGCAGCTTCTGCCCACGCTGAGTTCTTTATTGGCAAGCGCGTGGGCACGGCGTGCCCACCCTACGCAAATTTATAAACGCTTAGTCGTCCCTGCTGACAAAGCCCAGCAATTGCAACAGGCTGATGAACAGGTTGAAGATCGTGATGTACAGGCTGACGGTGGCCATGATGTAGTTGGTTTCACCGCCGCGGATGATATTGCTGGTTTCAAACAGGATCATGCCGGACATCAGCAATACCATCACGGCGGAGATCGTCAGCGACAGTGCCGGAATCTGGAAAAAGATCGCGCCCAGGCTGGCAACGAAGGTAACCAGCATGCCTATCATCAGGAAACTGCCGAGGAAGCTGAAGTCGCGCTTGCTGACCAGCACATAGGCGGACAAGCCCAGGAAGATCGCGCCTGTCATGCCCATCGCGCCCATCACGATGCCGCTGCCGCCGGCCATGCCGAGGTAGTGGCTGATGATGGGGCCTAGCGTATAACCCATGAAGCCGGTCAACGCGAATACAAAGGCCAGGCCGAGGCTGCTGTTACGGAATTTTGTGGTCAGGAACAGCAGGCCGAAGTAGCCGACCAGCGTCAGGATGACGCCGGGCCCGGGCAGCGCCAGCGCTACGCTGGCAGCGGCGGTCAATGCGCTGAACAGCAGCGTCATCGACAGCAGCATATAGGTATTGCGCAAGACCTTGTGGCCCTCGGTCGCGCTGCTGTCTGTGTAGTCCACCGTTTGCACATTGCGCAGGGCGGAGCGGTTCATATTCAATTTCATGCTTTTCTCCTGAAATGTTGAAAGGCCGCGGAGTCATGCCTGTGACCGGAATCCCTCTCAAGATATGGATGAAACGGGTTCCGGTGCAGCCCTTCACCTTCCCAAAGAAGGTAGCCACAGTGTAGTGCGAGTGAATTAACAAAAAAAGTCGAATATAATTGATATATAGATCGTTTAATACGATGTATTATTTAATAATGATGAGTTTGGCCGTACCGCGATGCATACCTCCCCCGGGTGTCTTGTTCTGTGCTATTTCTCATGCTTAAATCAGCGCAATATCGGTAGCTTTTTATTCATTGAACATTGGAGGGGAATTTCTTCCCTCAAGCTTGTTTGCCCCAATGCACTTTGCGTCACATATCGTTCCTGGCGACTGCGATAAAACAAGCGCAGGCCTATACCGACAAGAGGGAGAGCCGAATGCCAGTTCCAAGACCTGTCAAGCTATTCTCTGAAGCTGAAGCCCGGCAGTATGCAAAAATTTGCGGTAAAGAACATCCATCAGGAGAGCGCATCAATTTCAGGCGCCCCAGATTGGCAAAGCCGCGCTTGGGGGGCGTCAATACGATGGTGGCGGGCATGAGAATCTCCTTGCCCGCAGGAAT
>Ga0207076_1026_pt1 | contig 43012 bp, 40 predicted proteins | sample Alteio_BWMinHeat_62_FD_153568 | JGI IMG/M metagenome (GOLD analysis project Ga0207076, IMG submission 153568) | Enriched cells from forest soil in Barre Woods Harvard Forest LTER site, Petersham, Massachusetts, United States -... | ecosystem: Environmental > Terrestrial > Soil > Temperate forest >... | reverse complement strand
ACCAATGACTGGATCATTGATCGCACAGGTATTAAACAGCGTCATATCGCGGCTGAATATGAAACATCCTGCAGCATGGCGGAAAAAGCGGCGAGGCAAGCAATGGCGGATGCTGGAGTGGATCCGGCTGATATAGGAATGATTGTTATCGCGACAACGACCCCTGAAAAAATATTTCCTAGCACAGCTTGCTTGTTACAGCAGCGCCTTGGAATTGGTGGTTGTCCTGCTTTTGATTTGAATTCAACGGCTTGTGCTGGATTCATGTATGCACTGAGTATCGCGGATCAATACATCCGTAGCGGTACTATTAAATACGCGCTTGTTATTGGTAGCGAAGTCATGTCACGGATATTGGATTGGACGGATCGTACGACCTGCGTTCTATTTGGTGATGGTGCCGGCGCGGTATTACTCGGGGCAAATAATAAACCAGGCATTCTTTCCACGCATATACATGCGGATGGCACACATAAAGACGTGCTTTATCTCGATTCCATTATGGGTGTAGGGATGGGTGTCGAAAAGGCATTGTCGATTAAAATGTCTGGAAACCAATTATTTAAATTAGCTGTTAATATTCTAGGTGATTTGTTTGATGAAACCTTGGCCGCTAATTCATTAAAAAAATCCGATGTCGATTGGCTGGTTCCACATCAGGCCAACATACGTATTATTCAAGCCATGGCAAAAAAACTGGATTTACCCATGGAACGCGTGGCGCTCACGCTGGAAGATCAAGGCAATACATCCAGCGCTTCTATCCCTCTTTCCTTAGACAAAGCGGTTCGTGATGGTCGCATAAAACGGGGTGACATGTTGTTATTTGAGGGATTTGGTGGTGGTCTCGCGTGGGGATCAGCACTTATTAAGTATTAAAGGATCGGCAATGATAACAAAATCATTAGGTTTAGTATTTCCTGGGCAAGGCTCTCAATCCGTCGGGATGTTACACGACGTTGCAGGGGAATTTCCCGAAGTGAAAGACACATTCATTGAAGCCTCTCAGTCATTAGGTTACGATTTGTGGCAATTAGTGCAACACGGACCCGCGGAAGAGTTAGATAAAACCGTTCATACACAGCCCGCTTTGTTAACAGCTTCTTATGCAATTTGGCGCATTTTAAAGTCTAAAAAAAATATTCAACCTGTTATGTTGGCAGGCCATAGCTTAGGTGAGTACACGGCGCTCGTTTGTTCGAATGCGATGGCATTTTCAGATGCAGTGCGTTTGGTTGCTGCGCGAGGCGAATATATGCAAGACGCTGCTCCTGCTGGAAAGGGCGCGCTTGCTGCAATTGTCGGTTTAGATGATGCTGTCGTTGAATCCATTTGCGAAAAAGCGAAGTTGGAGAACGAAGTATTGTCCCCAGCCAATTTTAATAGCCCAGGGCAAGTTGTTATTGCGGGTCATAAAATGGCAGTGGAACGTGCATTGGTTTTAGCAAAGGAATCAGGCGCAAGACTTGCTAAGTTATTACCTGTTAGTGTTCCGTCCCATTGTACTTTAATGAAACCCGCGGCTGAGCGCTTATCGAAATTGCTTGAACAAATTTCAATTCAAAAACCGACTCTCCCTGTCATCAGTAATGTCGATGTGACAGTTTACGATACGCCTGATGCGATCCGTGTTGGCTTAACACGGCAATTATTTATGCCAGTTCGCTGGGTTGAGACCATTCAAACATTTTCTAAAGAACGAATTTCCTGCATTGTAGAGTGTGGTCCTGGCAAAGTATTGACGGGTTTAAATAAAAGAATTGCCCCAGAGATACCATTAACAAATACAGCGGATCTCGCCAGCCTACAATCTTTATTAGAATCTGCATTTGAGAATCAATAGGAGTGAACATGTCCCAAAATGGTAAAGTTGCTTTAGTGACGGGTGCAAGCCGAGGAATCGGACAAGCCATAGCAAAAGCCCTTGGTCGCGAAGGAGCCACTATCGTCGGTACGGCAACCACATCTGAAGGCGCTGATAAAATTACTCAGTTTTTTGAAGAAAATGGCATCAAAGGCTGTGGCATGAAATTAAATGTGGCAGATCAGGCGTCAATTGACGCAACGATAGGCATGATAAAAGAACGTTATGGCATGCCGACCATTTTGGTAAATAATGCGGCTGTGACGCATGATAACCTCTTATTGCGCATGAAAGATGATGAATGGAATCAAGTCATTGAAACCAATTTAAATTCGATTTATCGGATCACCAAAGCGTGTCTACGGGATATGCTGAAAGCCCGCTGGGGTAGAATTATTAATATCAGTTCGGTCGTTGGTACAACGGGCAATGCGGGTCAAGTTAATTATGCTGCCGCTAAAGCAGGCATTGTCGGCTTTACGAAATCACTTGCTCAGGAAGTGGGTTCGCGGGATATTACCGTTAATGTTATATCACCCGGTTTTATCGATACTGATATGACTCGGGGGTTACCTGAGGAGCAACGAAATTTATTGCTTTCGCGCATTCCTATGCAACGTTTGGGTCAGGGGGATGATATAGCGGCTGCTGTTGTATTTTTTGCTTCCAATGCGGCTGGTTATATTACGGGCCAAAACTTGCATGTTAACGGTGGAATGTACATGTCGTAAAATTCGGCTTGCAACTTATAGTTTTTTAAATAAACTACCACACAACAATGGAAAGTCATTCGAGCGAAGCTTCGCAGAGATGGCTAGGTGAAGAAACTTACTAGGTTCATTAATAAGGGGAAAATGTATTATGAGTACTGTTGAAGCGCGCGTTAAAAAGATTGTCGTTGAACAATTAGGTGTTAAAGAAGAAGAAGTGACCAATGATGCCTCTTTTGTTGATGATTTAGGTGCGGATTCATTGGACACCGTTGAATTAGTCATGGCATTGGAAGAAGAATTTGAAACCGAAATTCCAGATGAAGATGCAGAAAAAATCACGACAATTCAACAAGCAATTGATTACGTCACGTCACATCTTGAAGAACATAGCAAGAGCTAATTGTAATCATTCATTCGTTGTGTTGAGGTTAGAAAACTCATTTCAGATATAGGAAGGAGTTCGTTTTGGGTAAACAACGCGTGGTTGTAACGGGCCTTGGCTTAATTACACCATTGGGTCTTAATGTTGAAGATTCATGGAAAGCTATTTTGGCCGGAAAAAGTGGTGTCGGTGTTATCGATCACTTTGATGCTACTGGTATCAGCTGTCAAATTTGCAGTCGAGTGAGGAACTTCGATTCAACGCCGTATATGAGTGATAAAGATGCTCGCAAACGCGATCTTTTCATTCAATACGGTATTGCGGCGGGTGTTCAAGCGATTAAAGATTCAGGTATCGAAGTCACTGAAAGTAATTCGCATCGTATTGGCGTGGCGATTGGTTCGGGAATTGGTGGTTTGCCGATGATTGAAAAATCGCATGCCCTCTTGCTCGAAGCAGGACCACGTAAAATTTCACCTTTTTTCATCCCGGGGGTTATCATCAACATGATCGCTGGGAATTTATCAATCATGTACGGTATGCGTGGGCCAAACATCGCTACGGTGACAGCTTGTACGACCGGTACCCATAACATTGGGTTGGCTGCTCGCGCAATACAATACGGTGATGCGGATGTCATGGTCGCGGGTGGTTCAGAAATGGCATCCACCCGATTAGGTATCAGTGGCTTTGCTGCGATGCGCGCGCTTTCCACGCGCAATGATGAACCTGAAAAAGCAAGTCGTCCTTGGGACAAAGATCGTGATGGCTTTGTTCTAGGCGATGGCGCAGGTGTCATTGTTTTAGAAAGCTATGAACATGCCAAAAAACGCGGCGCTAAAATTTATGCTGAATTGATTGGATTCGGCATGAGCGCGGATGCCTCACATATTACTACGCCACATCCAGAGGGTTTAGGTGCTGCTATTGCAATGGATAACGCTTTGACAGATGCTGGCATCCGTCCTGATCAAGTCCAATATGTCAATGCGCACGGCACATCCACGCCTGTGGGTGATGAATTAGAAGTATTAGCGATTAAACGCAGCTTTAAAGACCATGCGTATAAGCTTGCAGTGAGCTCAACCAAATCGATGATAGGGCATCTACTAGGTGCTGCAGGTTCTGTCGAAGCGATCTTTTGTATATTGGCTATCCGTGATCAAATCGCGCCACCTACCATCAATTTAGATAATCCAAGTGAGGGTTGTGATCTCAATTTTGTACCGCATCGCCCTCAAGAAATGCCCATTAAAATCGCGCTCTCAAATTCATTTGGATTTGGTGGAACGAACGGAACTTTATTGTTTCGTCAGTGGGAATAAAGCGGTAAAATGCAGCCATGGTAACAAAACGCCTTGGGATTATCGTTGTTACCATGCTCCTTGCTACAGTTTTTTTGATTTTAGGAGTATGGTTCAAATTCATTTACACTTCTCTCATTACTGATGAGCATGGAATGAAATATACCGTTCGTGAAGGAACGTCCATTCGCGCGGTTATTGATGATTTACATGCTTTAAAAATCTTAAAGTACCCCGAGTTATTTAAGTTGCTGGTTAGCATGGAAGGCGTCGCTCATGAATTAAAGGCTGGCGAGTATTTCTTTCCCAAAGGTACCACGCCGCTTAGGCTGTTACATCAAATCACGTCGGGCACAGGCATTATTTATTATTCATTCATGATTGTGCCGGGATGGACTTTTAAAGATTTGCGGGCTGCCATACTTCGTGATTCCCATTTGAAGCATACTATTCAAAATTTAAGCGATGCTGAAATTATGCAACGATTAGGCCATCCCGATTTCAAGCCGGAAGGTGAGTTTTATCCGGATACGTATTTTTTTGTTGAGGGTTCGGAAGATATTCACTTATTAAAACGCGCATTCAATGCGATGCAAAAAAGGTTAAATGCCTCATGGGAACATCGCGAAGCCGACTTACCCTTTAAATCTGCTTACCAAGCCCTCATTGCAGCATCCATTATTGAAAAAGAATTTTATTTACATGAAGAATTGCCAAAGATTGCAGGTGTTTTGGTGAATCGTTTAAACAAAGATATGTTATTACAATTTGATCCAACTGTAATTTATGGGGTAGGTCGTTTCGATGGCAAAATTCGCCGATCGGATTTGTTGTCAAATAACCCCTATAATACCTATGTACATAAGGGCCTTCCGCCTACGCCTATCTCTATGCCAAGTTTAGCGGCGATTGAAGCGGTTATGCATCCCATGCATCATGATTATTATTATTTTGTGGCACAAAGTATGGGTTCACATCAATTTTCAAAAGAACTCAATGAGCATTATAAGGCAGTCGAAGAAGTCAAAAAATCAAAGCAGTTTTTTAATTTCTCATTGGCGCGTTATTATTTATTAAAAATGCTTTCTCAACAAATTTATTCGTTTAATTAAAGGATGCGAAATGCTTTACCCAAGATTCAATGGAATTTTTCTTTCTATCGAAGGCGGCGAGGGCGTAGGAAAAAGTACAGCAATGAAATATATTCAAGACTATTTAATTGCTGCTAAAAAAAATCCTCTCTTAACCCGCGAACCGGGTGGCACAGCCGTCGCCGAAGACATTCGTAAAATATTGTTAACACCACAAGACGAGTTCATCACAAAGGATACGGAATTATTATTAATGTTTGCGAGTCGCGCGCAGCATTTAGCGAATGTGATTGTGCCTGCTTTGCGTGAAGGAAAATGGGTGGTGAGCGATCGATTTATTGATGCGAGTTATGCCTATCAGGGTGCGGGTCGAGAAATTGATATATCTCGAATTGCAATGTTGGAAAAATGGATAGTTAATGGTGTTATGCCCAATCTCACCATTTTATTAGATGCGCCGCCTGAGATTGGTTTAGCGCGTGCCAAGCATCGTGGTCCTCATGATAGAATAGAGCAAGAAAAAATAGACTTTTTTGAACGGGTTCGCGCCGGGTATTTAGCGCGCGCCAGCAGCGATCCAAAACGATTTCGAATTATTGATGCCACGCAATCTCTTAATGCTGTGCAGCATGAATTGCGAAATGTATTAGATACATTACTGTCGAGTAAATAACGTGACCTTAGATATTTTTCCTTGGCAAACGCAACAATGGCAAAATGTGATAGCGTGTAAACAAGAGAACCGTTTACCGCATGCATTGCTATTCGCGGGTATTCAAGGATTAGGCAAAAAACACTTTGCTCTCTGTTTAGCGCATACCCTGTTATGCAATGCCGGTGCTAACGCGCCTTGTGGTCAATGTCATGCCTGTCATTTGTTGCGTGTGCAATCGCATCCGGATTTCTTGGTCGTAGAGCCGGAGAAATCGGGTCAAATGATTAAGGTGGATCAAGTTCGTGAAGCTGTTCAATTTATGAATGAAACAGCGTTGCAAGGTGGATTACGGATTATTATTATCAATCCAGCCAATGCGATGAATATCAATGCAGCCAATGCATTACTTAAGACATTAGAAGAACCCGCTCCCAATATAGTAATCATGTTAATTAGCGATCAGAGTTTGCGTTTACCCGCCACAATAGTCAGTCGGTGCCAAAAAATAATTTTTCATAAACCTGACACTGAGATGGCGTTGACATGGGTGCAGTCGCACCTGCAGAAAAAGGATGTTGATATACGAATATTATTGAATTTAGCGAATGGCGCTCCTTTAAAAGCAATTCAATTTGCAGACAGTGATATTCTTTTACTTCGTCAAACGTTATATCAAGGATTAACGTTGCTTGCACGACGGCAATCTGATCCACTGAAATTTGCTGCAGAATTGCAAGAATATGATGTGCAAACCCTATTAAATCTACTTATCAATTGGCTGCAAGATTTGTTACGGTTTAAACTAACAGAGGGACAAGCTGAATTGATTAATGATGATTATCAGCGTGTTTTTGTCGAGTTAACGCCATTGTTTTCCTATATAAACATCATAAGTTTTCTTGATCATTTAAAAGAAACTTATGCGAGCTTAACGACGCTAAATCTGAATCGACAGTTAATGATAGAAGCGTTATTGATACGTTGGGTGCAGTATGCGACTTGTTGATTCTCATTGCCATTTAGACCAATTGGATTTGACCTCTTATGAGGGTGATTTAACCAAGGCCTTGGCTCAGGCGGAGGATCAGGGTGTTATTCATTTTCTCTGTGTCTGCATTACCCTAAAGGAATTCCCAGCCGTCTTGCATCTCGCTAAATCGTATGCGAATGTGAGCGCATCTGCTGGATTGCATCCTAATGAGCGCGATATTGAAGGTGAACCCACGGAGGAAGATATTATTGCGTTGGCACAGGATGAAAAAGTCGTAGCGATTGGTGAAACAGGGCTAGATTATTATCGTAGTACCGGCGACATTGAATGGCAGAAAGAACGATTTCGACGACACATACGGGCAGCAAAGAAGCTCGGTAAACCCATCATTATACATACGCGTCAGGCAAAATCAGATACAATACAAATTATGCGTGAAGAGGGAGCTTCTACCGTTGGCGGGGTGATGCATTGTTTTACGGAAGATTGGGCAATGGCCCAGGAAGCATTGGATTTAGATTTTTATATTTCCTTTTCAGGTATTGTGACATTTCGCAACGCGGTAGAAATTCAACATGTAGCGAAATTAGTGCCATTGGATCGTATGCTGATAGAAACGGATTCACCTTATTTAGCGCCGAATCCGCATCGTGGCAAGCCAAATGAACCTGCCTATGTGAGATATGTGGCAGAATTTATTGCTCAGCTGCGCGGAATGGATGTTGTAGAATTAGGTGAAAAGACCACAGAGAATTTTTTTAAGTTATTTAAAATATCATGAGATCTTTATTTATGTTTCGACCTGTTTCACTTTTTATTGGATTACGATATACGCGCGCTAAGAGGCGTAATCATTTTATTTCATTTATTTCATTGATGTCCATGTTCGGTATTGCGTTAGGGGTAATCGTATTAATTACGGTGTTATCAGTGATGAATGGCTTCGATCGTGAAATCAGAAGCCGGGTTTTTAGTATGTGGCCGCCTATTACCATCTCAAGCATGACTGGCGCGGTATCCAATTGGAAGGAATTAGAAAAAACACTTTTGACGTCGCCTGAAATCATCGCGGTTGCCCCTTATATTAATGGTGAAGTCTTGTTAACCAACTCGAATCAGGTACAACCTGCATTGGTAAATGGCATTGATCCCCAGGCCGAGAAAAAGATTTCTGAACTTAATCAGAAAATGGTGCTGGGTAATTTAGATAATTTAGGTGCAGGCAAATTCGGAATTGTGATCGGAGAAGAATTAGCGAATCGTTTAGATGTGACGGTAGGTGATAAAATAACAGTGATAACACCTCAGGTATCGCTCTCCCCAGCAGGTATTATACCGCGTTATAAGCGTTTTACGGTGTCAGGTATTTTTCGTGCGGGGAGTGGTTTTGGTTTTGATATGGCATTGGCTTATATCAATTTAACGGATGCACAGAAATTATTTCAAATGGGTTCAACTGTAAGCGGTGTGCATGCGAGCATGAAAGATGTTTACCAAGCACCCCAGTTTTCTACGTATTTATCCAACAATTTAACGCCCACGGCACGCATTTCGAATTGGACCGATCAATTTGGCGCTTTTTTTCATGCGGTTAAATTGGAAAAAACCATGATGTTTTTTATTTTGCTATTAATCATCGCGGTTGCGGTTTTTAATTTGGTTTGCACATTGGTGATGGTGGTGAATGATAAAGAATCGGATATCGCCATTTTACGCACGTATGGCGCGACACCTAAAACGATCATGTCTATCTTTGTCGTTCAAGGCGCTATTGTCGGTGTTATTGGTACGTTACTAGGCATCGTAGGTGGGATTGCGCTGGCTTTAAATGTCACGCAAATCGTGAAGTGGATAGAAGAACTTTTTCATGTGCACTTTTTATCTTCCAGCGTGTACTTCGTCAATTATCTGCCATCCGAATTGATATGGCAGGATGTTGTAAAAATTAGTTTGGCGGCGCTTATTTTAAGTTTGATTGCTACATTATATCCGGCTTGGCGAGCGTCGCGAACAGAGCCTGTGGAGGCATTGCGTTATGAATAATACTGTTGCTCTGCAGTGTTTGGGGTTATCTAAAATTTATAAAGAAAATTCTTCACAAATCGAAGTGTTAAAACAAATCGATATTCAAGTGAATGCGTCTGAGATGATTGCAATTGTTGGTGCTTCGGGTTCTGGAAAAAGTACGCTGTTGCATTTGTTAGGTGGGTTAGATAAACCTACGGCGGGTAAAGTGATCATCGCTGGGAAGGAAATAGCAAAGCTCTCAGAAGAGGGAAAGTGTCGTTTACGAAATCATCATTTAGGATTTGTTTATCAATTTCATCATTTGTTGCCTGAATTTACGGCGTTGGAAAATGTTTGCATGCCTTTACTGATTCGTAACATTGAACCTTCGGTTGCGACCACAAAAGCGGAGCATTTATTGGATTTGGTGGGATTAAAAAAACGATTGCATCATAAGATTGGTGAATTATCCGGTGGTGAACGTCAGCGTGTCGCTATTGCGCGTGCTTTGGTTGGCAATCCTACGTGTGTGTTGGCGGATGAACCTACTGGGAATCTTGACCCGCGTAATGCTGAAAAAGTGTTGGAATTATTTTTTGATTTGCAGAAAACGTATCAAACTAGCGTTGTGATGGTGACGCATGATATGAATATTGCGAGAAAAGCACAGCGTGTTCTAACGTTAGAAGATGGGTGTTTAAAAGAAATCTAATTTATTATGAGTAGAGGAGGGTGAGCATGTTTAGAGTTCCTTACGATATGGATGACTTTGGTCTGATTACTTTTGAGCAAGATACAATTAAAGCGAAACAAGTGCTTGATAAAGTCGCTGGAATAAAATCGGATGCAAAGGAAAATCTCTTATATTTGGTGTATAGTTCAAAAATCAATTTAGAGCAGGTGCGATCTCTTAATGCGGAACAAGCTAATCGTTTTGGTGATAAGACGCTTTTTTTTGATGTTGTGACGACTAAAAAATCATTTGACCAAGTTAAACAGGCTGAATTTTTAGAGCAAAAACCTTGTGGTGATTTCGAGCGAGTTTATCCAAATACGGGAAGTTCTATTTTGGCTGGTAAGCGACGTATGAAATACTTTTTGGATGAGCAGGAAGAATCTAATTTGCAGAGAACTGATTCACCACGACCATCCTCTTAATAAGCTGTTTAATGCATGTTAGGTATTTTAGTTCTTGTTGAGTGTGATTGAAACTGTCGGTTTTTAGCAGTAGCTCGTCGCATAGTTGATTTTTTCGAGAAAAACTATAATGACTGGGGTCCTGTCAGTGTATATTTTTTCGTGCTCGTGCCTGCGCGCGAAAAAATATACACTGCCACCCCGGTTTTTATATTGAAAAAACGCAACTATGCGACGAGCTACTGCTAAAAACCGACAGTTTCAATAACGTTGTCATGTCTCCATTTAATAAATCACTTGTCATTTAAAAAAATTGTAGGGTGGATTAGGTGCGTTTTTTGCACCGTAATCCACCAATAGCAGTGCCGAATGGCTTTTAAAAAATCTGTCATTCCCGCGAAGGCGGGAATCCATTTAAATCAGTGGCTTTGGTCTAAATGGATTCCCGCCTTCGCGGGAATGACAGCATTTTTTCAAATGCTATAACCGGGAATCCATTGTGTCATTCTTACCCCAGCCTCCTCTCTCTCTCTTTCTTTCTCTCTTTCACCATTGACCATCATCATTACTTCAAGGAAACTCTCGATGCGATTATTCGCTCTTGCATTTTTTGCTGGTGTTTTAATATTACAAAATTTTTCAACTTTACCCGTAATTCAATGGATATGGATTATTGTCGGAATTGGAATTGTTATAATATTTATTCCATATCTTCGTCCACTCGCTGGTTGCGCTCTCGGTTTTGCATGGTGTTTGTGGTTCGCGCATATGCAAATGTCATGGACATTGCCTGATAATTTAGAAGGCAAATCGATTTTAGTAACTGGTTTTGTTGCTTCAATACCAGATACCTCTCAACGTATCACCTCGTTTATGTTTTCAATAAAAAAATTGCATTTTGAAAATAATACTCAGTCTGCTCGCGGATTATTGCGATTAAGTTGGCGTCAGAATGAAAATGAAAAGAAAAAAGTATTGCGAGTAGGTGGTCAATGGCAACTCATGGTGCGTTTGAAGAAAATTCATGGCCAAATGAATCCAGGTGGATTTGATTATGAAGCTTGGGCATTGCATGAAGGGGTTAGAGCGAAAGGGTATATTATTAATCAGGATCAAAATAAATTGATTGATAGCCATTGGTATTATTATCCACTAGCTAGGATCCGAGAATTTTTAAAAGAAAGAATTGAAAAAAACTTACCTTTGAGTAATACATCGCCTTGGATTATTGCGTTGACGTTGGGTGAGCGTCACGGAATAGATTCTGAAAATTGGGAAATTTTGCGAAATACAGGTACGAATCATTTAATGGCGATTGCGGGTTTACATATTGGTTTTATGTCGGGTTTTGCATATGCAGTGGTTGCCTGGTTTTGGCGCCGCCGTCCGTATCTGGCATTAAAATTTCCTGCACAACACGCGGGAGCTGTTGCTTCATTATGTATGGCTCTCATTTACAGTGCATTAGCTGGATTTTCGCTTCCCACGCAGCGGGCTTGTATCATGTTGACTGTTTTTCTTGTGATTTTATTGTTGCAACGGAAAATCATGGCGTGGCAAGCCTGGAGTATTGCGCTGTTACTGGTTTTGCTGGTTAACCCTTTAAGCGTTGTGACGGAAAGTTTTTGGCTATCTTTTGGCGCTGTGGCATTAATTATTTATGGCGTCAGTGGTCGACTCTCACCGAAGGGTATTTGGTGGAAATGGGGGAGAATTCAGTGGGTAATTGCGTTAGGGCTTATTCCATTTAGCTTTTGGTTATTTCAACAATGTTCGATTATTTCATTTCTCGCAAATAGCATTGCCATTCCTTGGGTCGGATTTTTAGTGGTTCCGTTATGTTTAATTGGCACGTTTTTATTAATTTTTTCTGGAAAAATCGGCGGACTCGTCCTGATTGTTGCGGATAAAATTTTAAGTTTACTTTGGACGATTTTAACTTGGTGTGCACATCTTCCTTGGGCTTCATGGTATCACGCTATTCCAAATTATTGGATTTTAATCATCGCCTGTTTAGGCGTGATTATATTGTTATTGCCGATTGGTTTTTCTGGAAAATGGTTAGGCGGAATTTGGTTGTTGCCATTAGTTTGTTCGCCTGTGCAGACACCAAAATTAGGAGAAGTTTGGTTGACATTGTTAGATGTAGGGCAGGGCTTATCGGCAGTCATCCAAACTCAAAAACATATATTAATATTCGATACAGGGGCAAAATTAAGTGCTAATTATGATATGGGGGAGAGTGTGGTCATTCCCTTTTTGCGATCCATTGGTGCGGAAAAAATTGATATGCTGGTGGTGAGCCATGGTGATAATGATCACATCGGTGGCGCGCCGGCCATTTTAAAACGTTTTCCCGTTAATATTGTAAAAACAAGCGTACCTAAAAAATTAGTTAATGTACATTCAAGTTACTGTTTGCAAGGTGAGACATGGGAGTGGGATCAGGTTAATTTCAAGTTTCTCTATCCATCGCCAGAACATTTAGATTTGGGCAATGATAGCTCTTGTGTATTGCGTATCAGCGTTGGTAATAAACATATTTTATTGACAGGCGATATTGAAAAATTTTCGGAAAAATATTTAGTGAAAACAGAAGCGCTTCATCTGCCAGCTGATATTCTAGTTGCTCCTCATCATGGAAGTAAAACATCCGCTGAAATGAGCTTTTTGGAAGCGGTTAAGGCTCAATACGTTTTGTTTCCGATTGGTTATCGCAATCGTTATCATTTTCCCCATCCATCTGTTGTAGCGAAATATGATGCATTAAACGTTAAAAAATTTGATACCGCCCAGGCGGGAGCAATTCAATTTTTAGTTAATAAGAGTGACGAAGCGATTCCACAACCCATATTGTATCGAAGTCAGCAGCATCACTTTTGGAATAGTAATGGATGAACATCATATTCTACCTGAAGGCACTATTTATTACGAACGGTTGAAAAATAACACAAATAAGCATCTATTGACTAAATAGATAGCACAATGCTATACTTATTGCTAATTTTTTGACTTTTAAAAATCAGGGTATTCTTTATGTTAGCAAGTAGAAATGAAGACAAAAAAGAAGATAGACCGTTAAATCAAACTAGCAACATTGGTTTATTTTCTGTTTCGAAAGCAGATGCGAAAGAAGTTACGAAACCGCTGACAGAAGAAGAAATATTAACAAAATGGAGAGAGAAAGATAAAGAAGGTGCTATTGGATATAATTATAAATATAAATTAATGGTAATGCTAGAGGCTTCTAAAATGGGGTTTCTCGATAGGGAGCAATTAGAAAAATTTGAATCCAGACATTTTTTTTGGAGTGATTTTTATTTTTCTATCAAAGGATTGCTTGCTTTAAAAGAAGGCTTCACCTCTTTGCCCCAACTAATGAAACTGAATCTAAAAGAACTAATTGAAATAAACCAGTATCTTTTTTCAGACATCGGTTTTGAAGCACTTAGGTCAAAAATAATCACGGTCGATCAGTTTATGGCTATTGGATTTACGAGTAATTTAGGGGGAGTCTGGTCACAACGCCGTGAACTTCTAGGAACACTGCTCCAACATGAACCTGGGCACAAAAAATTAATTAGCAAAGAGCTCACCCCAGATATGTTTAATACAAAACCGATGTTTGTATTAGAAGCTGAAATTGAAAAAATTAAGCCCCCCTGTAATGCCGCAACTTATTTTTAATACTCATTAATTTGTCTCACAATCTTTGAGCAATAGGTCAAATAAGGGGTCAAGTATTTTATTGGCTGTTGATAACTTAAAATTGTAATTTTTTTGATTTGTTTTTTAAATTTTAAAGTTATCAACAGCCAATAAAATACTTGACCCCCCCAGCTGTAAATAAGCTGAGTCGTATAAATATGCTATAATTATATAATACAAAAATGAGGAAGTTGTTCTATGGCTTTCTTACATGGCGAGAAACCTCCAGAAAAAATCCAAGTAACCAACCATAAGGTTGAATATGGATCCGAAGAAAAAAAAGAAACATATGACGTTAAACTTTTAAATAAGGATCAGCAGTTAGCGGCATTTGTAAATCTTGTTCCTACACGGAAATTTATGTTAGGTTATATTAAAAGGATTGCGGATGAAAAAGAAAACATTTTAACTATTGATGAAATATTTGTTGCCCCTTGGGCAGAAGGAAAAGGGATTGGTAAACTTCTTTTTATGGAAACATTGCGTGAATTACAGGCAAACCCAAACCTTAGCAATCTCAAAATCGATTTAATAACGAAAGACGGCGCGCCATTTTACCAAGCAATATTAAAAAATTTTGTGGCTAATGAAAAAATTCTCGGCGCAATTCAAGTCGGTGAAACAATCGTTATTCCAAAATCAGAAATAAATTTTGAAAAAGCTTTTCCAAAAGCAGACACGCCCGCAGGCCCCTGAAAACTACATTTGATTTATTTTAGACCTCACAGGTTGATGCCTTACATTCTTCATTGACAAAAATGCTGCATATATCGATAATTGCGAACATAAAATTAACAAGGCGTAATAAATATGTTCAGAAATCCATCAAATCAAAAAACTTCAAATGGTATCGGATTAAACACTGTTTTATTAGGAAGCGCAGTGCTGGGTGCAGTCGGAGTTATCGGATTTAGCATTTTCAAGAAAAATCAACAAGCAAAATCCCGATTCGCAACTCAACTCAAAGACTATCACGAATTACATTATGGCAAATTCGATCTTTCTAAATTAGTTGTAAAACAATTATCTTGGCTTCCAGAAACAGTCATACACACAAGTGATTCCAATGCTAAATTGTCTTCAAGCGATAAGTTTAACATTGAAGTTAAACGCGCACTTTCACGCTGGAACAACTTAAAACTATTACAGGAAGGGAACCAAACGGCCTATCGAAATTTTGTTCTCAAACAACCTGAATCTGAAAAATTAAATTTTGCAACCTTTCAAATCATCTCTCAATTAATAAAAAATCTTAGTCCCTCGGCATATGAAGCAGTCACGGCAAGTTGTTTTATCACGATGACGGACAAAGCAAAAAGATTTGCAAGGGAAGAAGGTATCGCTTATTCCGAAGACAGTGAAAAATTTCTCACGGATACAATCACAAAATGCCCAAGCATTTACCCCCTTTGGGATGAAATTAGCTCTGGGGCCAAAGCATTGATGCCTTATGTATTTTTAAAAGATACACACGCAAGACATATGCTTTATACAGAGGGCGGCAACAATATGTTTGCTGTTTTAAAAGAAGGTATCAAAAATCGTCAAATATCAAAAGAACAATATGAAGTATGGTTTTGTCGATGGTTAATCAATATCGTAGGATTTAGAGGGCATGTAGAACCTGCAGGATCCATCTATTTTACTCAAAATACAGCCGATTGCTTGATGGATTTAAAAAACGAACTTGATAAATTATGGATAAATTCCGATTACGATGTCATGGAAGGCTATTTAAAAAAACGAGCAGAACGTTTAAAAGTTAAGAGTCTCTTCTTATCGCATTTAGCATCGCAAATGAGGCTCTATTCTCCTGAAGAAGGCGCTGAACTGCAAAAATGGTTTGATGGCATTGGGGAAGAAATGCGTTCGAAGTATGAAGCTGAATTTCGTCAATTTTGCGAACAAACAAAAATTACCTCTACGTACGGTCCAGCGGTGCTTGATACACTACGAGACCTAGGTTGCAGCATTGCAGAACGAGCTGAAATTTACTCGTTAATCCGATCTTCTACTGTTGCTACTTATCAACAGGCGATAGAGTCGGGCAAAGTGAAGAGTGACACCCCGCTGTGTTTTAGAAGCATGGCGTTAAAAGCAAATCTTCAACAAATAATAGAACAATATCGTGCTGGAAAAATTTCCAGTGAAGATTTTTCTATCAAATCGGATGGCGATATACAGCTTGATACAAAACACAAATTAGAAATAAGAATGAAAAAGCAATAAGGGGTCAAGTATTTCTTTGGCTGTTGATAACTTAAATTGTCATTTTTGATTGCTTATACTTAAGGCAATTTAACATCTTCTTTTTTGCTATGGAGTAACAAATCAATCGCCATCAATAACGCTGATTTATCAACAGGCTTTTCAAATGAAACCGTTGCCCCTAATGATTCGGATAAATCCAGATAACCCGTGGGATCTAGTCGCCCTCCACCGGAAATCGAAATAATTTCCATATTAGGATGCTTATTTTTAACTTCAGAAATGAGCGTAATCCCACTTTTTTTTGGCATGATCAAGTCAGTGATCATGATATCAGGTTTAATTTTTTTTAAATTCTCTGTGGCTTCCTCGCCATTGGTAGCGCTATCCACCTCATGGCCTGATCTTTGTAATACTTGGATTAACATATCCCTAACTAAATCATCATCTTCGACTAATAATATCTTCGCCATGATTATTCTCCCTTATATTCCGGTAACAACAGTGAAAATGTCGTGCCATGGCCCAATTGGCTATGTACACTGATATCACCTTTATGCTCTGTCATGATCGCGTGCACGGTTGATAATCCTAAACCAGTCCCTTTGCCCACTTCTTTTGTTGTATAAAAGGGTTCAAATATCCGTTCCATTGTGCTTTGATCCATTCCATGTCCAGTATCACTAATATCTATTTTACAATAATTAGAATCGGATTTATTGGGAATTTGTTTAAGTAAATCATCATGGTTTTCAACATGATAGATTTTAATCGTTACCAACCCTTCACCATCCATCGCATCTACGGCATTATTAATAATATTAACAATCACTTGATGAATTTGCGTTTGGTCACCCAAAATGGTGCAATCATTTGGCATTGGCTGAAATTGAATACTAACGCTGGACGGAACAGTAGGTCTCAATAACGATAATACGCTTTCAATCGTCGCTTGCAGTTGAATTGGCTTAAAATCAAGATGCTGACGACGGCTGAAAGCCAAAATACGTGAAATCAATTCCTGGCCCCGTTGGGCTGCCTCCAACACTTTGCCGAGATTATTATGAATAGTGCCCTCTTTTTTAACATCATCACGGGCCATTTCAACATAACCTATGATCGCATAGAGAATGTTATTAAAATCATGTGCTATTCCACCCGCTAAGGTCCCAATGGCTTGAAGCTTCTGTCCTTGCAATAACGCTTTTTCCAGTTTTTGTTTGGTTTCTTCAATATGAACATGCTCTTTGAGTTCTTCTTTAAGATCTTGATTAATATGATGAATGGCCGCAGAACGTTGATTCATTAAATAAACAAGGCGTAAAATAATCGCAAATAAAATAATAAGCAAAACACTCAATAAAAGAACAATCCATGGCAACAAACTTTTTATCGATTCCAAAAATGTTGAGGGTGATTCAAAAATTAAACAAAACCACAATGCAATGGAAGCAACAACACCTACGCCAGCAATAATATAAGGCAGCCAGCGATTAAAGCGAAGACTTGGGATCTGAGAAGGAATCTCCATCATAATAATAGCTTAACTGATTTGAATGGGTTGTGCCATTAGCATTAAAACGACTTACGCCTAAATGTTTCGTGTCGGTAATTATTATAATTATCTTTCGGACGGATTTTTTCATCCAAAGAGTGAGTGTATGCCCTATAAAATGGATCTTCCTGCTGCTGAAAAGCAGCTTGTAACAATGCTTTGCCCAAATGTTGCCACTCTTCCCAGCTTGGCGGGACAATGGGCTTAACCTTGGGTATAGCCGCTATGAAGAAATTCGCGCAGCGATCAAGCTTGGAACGGCGATGATGGTGTGCGATAGTGCCGCAGTCTGCGATGCATTTATCTAAATCTTGTGCATATTGCTCTGTTTTTTTATTTAGGATGCCGATATCTGCATCTTGGTTGGTCATGTCTTCCTGCATTTTAGTAAGTCGTTCACCCATAAGTTCAAACAAGCGAGTCTTATCAATAATACCCTTGTTAAAAAAATCATTTTTATGCGGACTTAATCTTGTTATTTGAGCCTGGACATATCCTTGTAACACACGAATTGTCTCTATCATCTGATTATATGCACGATCCAACATGACGGGATGGGTTTTTTCTTCCTTACTATTTGGTGTTTTTATTGCAGCTTGTTCTTGAGCAGCTTGCATACGTTTTTTTACCAATTTATCAGTTCCATCATGATCCGCAGCAAACTCATCATTATGTGTTAAAGTTGGTCCAATACCATCTTTGCGATTGACATTCGATTTTTTTTCATCATTTTTTTGTTTATTCTCAGAAAAACTTCGAGGAGAAACATTTGGTAGAGATACAACAGACGTAACTGCAGATAAAACTGCTGCAGGTGGAGAAGCATTCAACGCACTGACAGATGCTAAAGTCATAGAATGAGATGATGCAACGTCACCATCATGCAGGTTTGCAGGAAGAGTAATAGATAAATAATCAATAATAGTCTGATGCTTATATTGAGTAGCACTTTCTAGGATTATTTTGAAATGTTCTTTAATAAAAGCAGAAGGATTTGGATGTAACTCTAATATATGTTTTACCAAATCAAGATCAGCGGTAGAAATAGCTGACAGGATAAATTTAAGAAATGCTTTATTGTTTTGCAAAATAAATGTTTTTACTTCTGGTTCTCTGAGTTGCTCTTTAAGAAAATTAACGGCTTCTTGTCTCGCGCAAACTAAGGCTTTATTGAGAAAATTATCGTCGTTTAGTGCCAATTTTATGTCTTTTAATGTTTCAGAATAATAATCACTACCAGTGACACCTTCTTTCTTTATCTCTTCACGTGCTATCTCGACAATAGCAACAGCAACTCCATTGGCAAGCGTATCGATCGGACGGAAATATGTATTCTTATCATAACCTGATTTTAACTGCTCTAATGTCGGAACAAGAGGTAATCCTACTCCTGAAAAATCGCCCACAACGTCCCAAAACATATAACGTGCCACAGGCAATTCTTTTGAATCGGGTGGAGGTAATTCAAAACAATAATGCTCACTATCATCAAGGCTCATTATGGGAGAAATAGGTAATGAAAAGGTCATAGCAATAGCATATTCATTTATGATTTTTTTTAGCATTTGCTGAACAAAAGCAGGATCTTTAAAACGGTCTTTTAAAACATAAAAAGGAGGACGTGTACCAGTAACCTTCTGATGGCCTTTTCCATTATAAATAACGATGGATTCTTCTTTAGCAAGCGTTTCAAAATCTTTTGTTAAAAGCACCTTAATAGTAAAAGATTTCCCTGCTTTGTTTATAATAGTGAGGTCGGCAATTTCGAATTATTGTGCCTTTAGTCCCAAGTTAAGAATTTGATCGAGTAGCATTTTTTCATTAGCAATTAAGTTATTCCAGGCTTCCTCGCTGCTCCATTTATTGGGAATAAAAAAACACAAACCTTGGTCTTCGTGTTTATATACCTTTTTTTGAGAGCCAGAACCTATTTCTTGAAAATGCTGCTTGCTGAAAGCTTTACCTTTTAATACTAAAGTAGCATCATCTTCTTCAAAAAAACATTTCAACCATTCTAGCATTTTGATCTCAAAAAAATAATTGTGTGGATAAACCTTTGCGCTATGACCTTCTTATTTATTCGAGTCGCAATCGATCTGTTAATGTACAGCTAAAAGAATTGCTTTGCTAAAATCAATTAGGTGAGATAAATCATTTTCTATAATTTAATTTAAGTGTGTAATCTAACATTATATGAAATATTTCTAAAGAGTTTTAATATAACGACTGCAGGCTATTTGATTTTCATGACAAATGCCACATTACGGTCTGCTGTTCTTTCCTTTCAGGTAAAACAACAGCAGATTCATTAAATTCCATTTCAAATTTATCATGTGTAAAGCAACAAAAATAAGATGAATGCTTTCTCCAGCCAAAGCAATTTTTGAAAGCATCGTCAGGTAATGTGCCAGAATTTTTTAATAAAAATTCAGCTATTTTTGCGCCAATTTCATCTTTATTTGTGGCTTTTTTTTCTAAAGAAGCACACGTAATAATGTCTCTAGCTTTTTTGTTCACAGAAAGGGGGCAATTATCCAGGAAAAGATAGTGCTTTGTTTTTTTCACTTTTTTTAAAAGAAGATTTTCTGTTTTTTTCTCTCCAAAAGCAGAAATATATTTCCCATTTAATACGGCTAATCGAAAATACACGTGCTCAGAAAGCGGGACATCACAAATAGAAAGATATTGCTTATTGCCCGTTTTCTTTGACGCAAGTATTTTTTCTATTTTGTCCCATAAAATATAAACTTTTTTCATGATTTCCTCATCAAAAGTATCATGAAGATATATTACAAAAGGAAAATCACGAAGACGATAATATGAGGCTTTTCTGGATGTTGTTAATAATTCTTCTTCGAAAAGTTTCGAATCATAAAGATATTTGAATGATTGGATAATACCATTTTCTAAGGCAATAATTAACTCATCAAGAATGGCATCTCTTAGTTCTTCAAGCTCTGAGATATCCATGAAAAAATGAAGCTTAAATGATGGCTCGGGTCCTCTGGAAGAGTCGGCACGTACACCAAACCAACCTTTGTCGTGCATATATCTATAACTAATTCCAGGTTTTTGCTTCCAACGATTAAGAGACATTTTTTTCCTCGCTTTTTTAAATTTATATATTTTTTTTCATCATTTTTTTTCAAAAAATTGAAACAAAAAAAACCTATATACAGCAGAATTTTTTTCAGATTTTGCTAAATGTTAATCTAAAATGCAGCTTTAATATTTAACCTCTTATAGATAATTGTACATAATTATATCAATTTATTTATCGATAGGCAAATTATTGTTCACACTAGTTACTCTTGGATATTAATTTACAACCTAATAAAACCCAGTAAGCTAATTTTTTCCAATTTGATTCACATAACAGAGCATACAATGCAAGCAAACGAACTGGTATGCTATTATTTTCATCTAAAAGAATGCCTTTGAAACACCTGGCTCGACGATATAACAAATCGATGGTGTTTAATAAACAATTGTTTTAGTATTCCATGAAATTTTTAGGTATAAAGTGAGCTAAATAATGTCAAATACAAGATATTGATCTTGTCCATTTGTTTTTTTATCGCAATAATGACCATCCGATTTTTATCAATAAATTAGTAGGTGAAAAAATGCTCCGCATAATTAATGATACTTTGATGGCCAGTGCTAATAATCCACAATCTCCACCTTCATTGACACAAGTCGTTTTCACCTTAGCTATAACCACAGCCAGTGTAATTACCTTTATTAAATGTTTGGCAATAGAGCCGCCACAATTACTCGAGAAAACTAAGAAGAAAAAACCAAAACCTATGGCGCATCACGTAGATAGACCTATGACGAAAAAAGAACAAAACAAACATTTGCAAAACCAGCGTCGGCATGCGGAGGCTGTAGAACGGTACTCTAAGCGCGTTGAAAACCAGCGCCCGCCTGCAAAAAAAGTAGAACGATACTCTAATCTCTTTAAAAACCTTAGCTTCGAAGACCGAAGCAAGCTTGAATCTGCTGTTCATGAAGAAAAAGCAAGACAAGCAGAAGCACAAGAGAAGGAAAATCAGCGTCTTGCAGAAGCGACGAAAGCAGAACAAGCGTCAAAACAAAAAAGATTAGATGCTTGGTTTATTAAAAAACACCGCATAGGGCCTTTCTACAGAGAGAGCGCAGAAAATCTCTCTTTGACTTCTACTCGTCAAAAACCATCAACGCAAAATCGTCCGGGATAGATGGTAAGAATCACATTAACAGGCATTCGAATAAAATTAAAATTTCCTTCCAAGGTATTCATTTGTAGTGTTCTTCTGGAAATTCTGTGGGTCTTGTCCCCTCTATAGTATTAGATAATTTCGATCACCACATAACTTGAGGTTATAAAAATCCTATCAATGGTATTGCCTTACGCGGTCCATTATCACAATTCTTTAGTGGAATTTATTTGAAACCGTTGGATGATGCGTTTACCAACATGCAAGTTTTTTATCTGCGTTACCAAGATGACGTCATTATTCTCTGTAAAACGTAGTCCCAACTCAATCGTTGTCGTCGACGCATGATGGAAATATTATATGAAAGAGGATTAAGTCTATCACGCAAAAAAACACGAATGGGTTATATCAATTCCGGATTTCACTACCTGGGTATACACTATCTTCCGACGCAACCGGAAGGTTACACCTATGAGACACATGCCAATGATGATTCTATTGCGCCATCAGCTGTTCATAATTTATATGTGAACGGGGGGGGGGTAGCGCAACTTCTGATCGTCAACTGCATGAGCCTATACGCTTGGTTCCGCATGCACGAACATTCTGTAAAGCACGCGAACAGATTAAGTGGATGATAAAAGATGGAGTCTCTCTCACACACATCAAACACTATCTGCATCGTTTTGTTCTCTGGTGGGTAAACGCATCAACACTCTGGCATTATGAAGAAATACTTCAACTTTATTCACAATCCTGTTGGGACAAAGCACTCGGGGCAATCGCTCACGAGGTATTACGCGATTTTACATTATCGCGCAGCCTCGATCCGATAGGTTGCCAGGTCGCAGCATAATCTTTGCTGCGCTGATGTTTTTGCTTGATATAAGAAGTCCAACCAACCGCGCCCACGGCCACAGCAAGGCCACCCCACATTCAGCACCCCACACGAAGGCGCCATCGCGCCACGCCGCGCAATTCGACAAAATAGAAAGAGACGGATCAGAGAAAGGAAAAATAGAACCGCCGCCCAATCTATAGGAGAAAACCCTCTTTAATTTATGGCCATGAACTAAAACGTCAAATGGTCCCTGCGCAAACATTTGTAACTCTTCCGCTGTCTGGGCAGACTGCGTGAGTCCACCTATTTTTTGAACGCAAAATACATTTCCAGGTGAAAACCAATTGCCGCCAAATGGTTGAAAATTCCTATCATATAATTCGCAAAACTCTTTAAACAGGTGCAGATTAGCATGGTGCCCTGTGGTGTAATCCCCTTTCGGTTCGGAATGATTTCTGTGTTCATATAAAGCTTTTAACAGCGTCAGGTCAGTCGTAACGCCAACAATATCTTTTATGTATTTTTGTAATTCATCCCATGCCTTATTGTATGCCTTAGGTGAAACCGCCTTGATAGTGGTATCTGACAACTGTTTAAGTCGTTCTCTTTGTTCCTCTGTGTAAAATTGTCCTGGTTCAGCTAATTGTGCTAATAAAATTGGCAAATACGTTTGTTTTGATAGTGTCAGATTTCTTTCTGATGAAATGGCAAGAATAATTGGTAAAAAAGCATTTAACTGATTTAAATCGCCGCCTTCTAGAGCTTTTTCAAGGCGCGGCCAATCGTCTTCTCCTAACCGCTTCATCAAATCCGATAATTTGATCTGCCAACCTATTTCAACCCCTTCAATATTCAATGCAGCACAGCATAATACTTGTTTTTTCTTATCATATGACACATACAGTTTCTCTTTTTCTAACGCTACGTATTGATCCTCGATCTTGCTATCAAGTCGCGGGACAACGTTTGGCACGGGAGAAAGTTGATAGGGTGGGTTAATCATTTTATTCACATCATGCGGAAAGTTACCTAATCTATCCCATGGCAGTAATTTCGTTGCAACTTCACCACTCAATGCCCTAAATGAACAAGCCAACCCTTCTGCTCCTGCTTCTAAATAAATAGCAGAGGCTAGTATTTGATTTTCATCATTATTAGTCAAAGCAATATTTCGAAGATCACAGCCATGAAAACTATCAAGCGCCATGGTTTGCTGGCAAAGTGCTTTATTTTCAGCAACCATAGCCACCATTTTATTCAGCTCACGTGATTCGTTAGCGACTCTCAATGCTTCCGCTTCTTCATATCCTTTAGGAAGTTGTCCGTTATAGTGTTGTGCCCAGAGTTTTGTACCATCAGGTAGAGGTTTATAATAATTTTCGTATATCCATTCTTCTAATCCATGGATCACTCGATTGCCTTTTTCGCTATCTACATTGACACTCTTCATGCCTATAAAAATTTGCGCAAGAACACGATCTTTATGGGTGCGACCTCTAGGGTCTTTCACCGTACCAGGGGTCGATAATAACTCATGTAAATAATTGAGATTAGGTGGTTTTGCTTTAAGCGCTGCATCCAGGATTTTTTTGATTTGCTGAATATCATATGCTGTTGCTAAAACGGCATGTTCTAGTAATTTTTCGACAGTATGTTTGAGGTCTTCTGGTTTATATAATCCATATAATCTTCTCGATCCAAGTTTCATAACAACAACAGATTTTATATCAAGATCTGGCGCTATCCCATGTTTGTGAACCACATCAGGTAATTGCTCAATCTGAGACAACGATCGAATGCCGCCATAACTCAATGCTGCATTTAGAATATTTTGATAGTTCTGTGTCTTAGAAGAGATTAGTTGAATATTTTTATTTTCTGGTAAGGGAATCAAATGTACTTTGCATAAATCAAAATGGATAGATCGCATTTTGCGCTTGCTTGTCGATTTTTCATCTTTATTGTTTTCTAGAACCCACGTTCCATCGATCATATAGCATACATTATATCGTTTGCTGCCGTCGCTCCCACTACTTTTGCTATTTGGATCAAGAGATAAAAAAAGCACACTGGGACTGTATGATGCAAGTTCATGTTGCGCTTGTAGAAGCGTTTCTTCTTGAGTGTTTGGTAACAAATAAATGGCCCATCCATTTTGTCTTGGTTGAGATTTGCTTGTATTATGATGCATTGAAATAAAGCCCTTTTGTGACAAGATAACCGTTTTACAATTGGGTTATTTTATATCAAAAACATGGATTTTGCTTGCATCTTAACTTATTGATTCAAAAGAAAACATTAATCGCTGAAAATTCTTATTATTTACATTTTAAAAGAGGGGACAAGACCCACAGAATTTCCAGAAGAACAATAAAATTCCAGAGCTATTAAACGGCGCTGCAATTGTTTTTGGTATGGCTCCTGTTGAGAAGCCTGAATCACGAATAGGTATGGCGCGCGGACAAATAATAGCAAACAGGTTAATTAAAACCATGCCTTGGCTTGCCACTGTGATGATGAAATTAACGCTTATGATGCTTAAAAATCCAAACAAAATGATGGAGCAGATGATCAAACAGCTGCCCGAGGTTGATCAGGCTCTCTTTCGTGATCCAGAGATTGGAAAGGCTATTATCAATAGCACTATCGAAGCATTCAGAAACGGAGTCTCTGGTCCTGCTCATGAAATGAAGCTACTCATCAATCCATGGGGATTTGATTTGGAAAATGTAAAATACCCTATCACTATTTGGCAGGGCGCTTTAGATTGATAGTTCAATTTTATTAAAACCAAATCAAGGTGTGTTTATTCCAGAGAATTGTTCTCATTATGTTAATAATGATACAAATGAAACTGCAACATTAATGACAATTTCTATCCCCGGAAATTTAAACGATAGAGTGCTTATAACTACTTAACTATTTTATTTTCATTATGTCATTTGCGAGGAGCTTTTAATGATAAGCAAGACAATTCAAATTAATGATATTGACATGTATTATGAAGTTCATGGAAAAGGAGCCCCTTTGTTGCTTTTACATGGGTTTACAGGTTCAGGTGCTGCGCTAGCTGAATTATTTAATGATATGACTGATGAATATCAATTAATTATTCCTGATATTAGAGGTCATGGTAGATCAACCAACCCATCTAAAGTATTCACGCATCGGCAAGCAGCGTTGGATATAGAAACACTGCTTCAACACCTAAATATTTCAAAATCTAATGCAGTTGGCTTTAGCTGCGGTGGAAATATTTTACTGCAGATGGCTGTGCGTCAAACAACTCTAATTGAAAAAATGATAACTGTCAGCGCCACTCCTTATTACCCGAATCAAGCTCGAGAAATCATGAAACAGTTTACTGTTGATGGTAGATCAAAAGAAGAATGGGATGCGATGCGGAAAATTCACTTCCAAGGTGATGAACAAATAAAAATGATTTGGCAACAAGCTAATGCAATGAGAACGAGTGAAGACGACATGAATCTAACATCTTCTGATCTTGCCAAAATCAAAATCCAAACTCATATCATCCAGGGTGATCGTGACCCTATTTATCCTCTAGATGTAACAATTGAAATGTATCGAAATATTCCTGGTTCATCTTTATGGATCATACCTAATGGCGGACATGTGCCGATTACACCATTTTGGTTGTCGACTTTTAAAAATTATATTAAAGAAATATCAAAATAGGATTGGATAATTTTGATCAGATAAAAATTAAGTAATAGGAAAAAATATGAAAGCATATGAAATACAGGGAAAAAGCTTAGAGCATATCAAGCAAGTGGAAAGAAAAAAGCCAGAGATCAATTCTAACGAAGTGCTAGTTAAAATAAAAGCTGCTTTACTTAATTATCGTGATTACATGATTGCGAAGGGATTCTATCGTGTTGATCTAAGCTATCCCATAATCCCTCTTTCAGATGGAGCAGGATAGTTGAAATAGGTGATTCTGTTAGATCGTTTGGTATCAAAGACCGCGTCGTAGGAACTTTTTTCCCCTATTTTGATGCGGGTTGCGTAACGCCTGATCGAAATATGAAAGCATTAGGCGGTGACGTAGATGGCGTGTTAGCTGAATATGTTGTATTCCCTGAAACAGGTCTCGTTCATCTGCCTGATTCAATATCGTTTGAAGAAGCAGCAACATTACCTTGTGCGGGATTAACAGCATGGAATGCATTGTTTGGCAAAGGCAATATTAAACCAGGTCAAACAATTCTTGTGTTAGGAACAGGCGGCGTTAGTACGTTTGCATTGCAATTTGCAAAAGCAGCGGGTGCAAATGTGATAGCAACATCAAGTTCTAATTACAAATTAAAAAAAATAAAACAAGCGGGTGCAGATGAAGTCAACAAATGTTCTCAATTCTTCACACTGGAACCATTCGATAAAATTATTTGGATTACTGGGCGGTAGGGTACGGAAGCTGCGACCAGCCGCCACTTTGGCTAATATGATGATATAACTATGGCAAAATAACTCATTATTTAGTAACACCATAGTAATACGTGCAAAATTTATAAAAAATCTGCTTTTGTTGCTTTAGTAAACACGAAAAACTTGCTTTTCTACCTATGGAAATCTTCTTACAAGTAGGAAAAACATTTCTGAATTTACTGATTTTTAAAATTTATTTTCTTATACTCGAATTTAGTGTTTTTCCTAGTACCTAACGGGCTTGATTAGAAATTACTTTTTCTCTATTCCCAATTAGACGAGTAATCGCAGTACAATAATCATTAGGAAAGCGCAAAGTTAGGCCTTCTAATATTTTGTTAATTTCATCTTTCAATTTGTTAGGACAATTTTTTATTTTTGGAATCTGTGCAATTCCCTGAGTAATCACTTGTAGGGTTACACCGTAATCCTCAGTTTTAAGATTAAAATTTAAAAAACTAATTAATCCGCTTAATTCCAAACAAATCGCCTGAAATGCTTCTTTATTCAAGTTTGTTACAAAAATACTTTTTGCCGATTCTTGCAACTTTTGTTTACTCTGTTCAAGCCAATTTAAAAGGATCTGAAAAATTTCATTCTTATTTAGTTTAAGGTAATCTTTTCTAGGTAACTTTTCTAAAGATTTTGACTGAGTGCTTGATTTACAATCGGCAGCATCCAAGTTAACATTTTTATTCTCTCGAACATTTGCGGGTCTTTCAGTTGTAGCATGATTAAAAAATTGCAATATAAATGGGAGAGTATTTTTATCGAAAAGCCTATTTTGAGCTAGCGAAAAGAGACTTGATCCACGATCTTTTAAACCTAATAAAAAACTTGTTTTTGCTGCCTGTTGATATGCTTGATAAGCAAGCACAAGCTCTTGAATTTCGTTCGCATAAGTGGAAAATAGAGGCTCTTCGATTATCAATTTAACCTGGTTAGATCGTCCCAACTGTGTGCCATCAATGGCTATGATGATTTTATTTGCATTCATTTCTATTTCAACAAAACTAATAACCGATGGATGCTGCAGCGTTGTTAAAATATGGATAATATCCTTCTTTGAAAAGACATCGTCACTGTAAAAATTAAATGATGAGGTGTCACTATCGCGTAAAAAAAGACTGACAATTGAATACTCATCCAGCAAATCAATCCATCGTATCGAGGAGACTACTGCAGATGCAATTTGTTTCTTATTTCTAAACATAATCTTTCCCTTTCATAGTCATATCATTGAATAACCTTAGCATAACTTAGGATTCAGTGTAACTAGGCGCGAGTTGTTCGCAACTGGAGGCCGGAGGGTGCACAAACATGAGCATTCGTGGCAAAGAGATCATTATGAAGAGAGTCTTCTGAATTGCAAACGTTCTTCTGCCTGTTATTAATGATGCATGCTGACCGATTTATTTTTCCCATATCCAGAACTTTAAAATTTAAGCAAGTAACAAAAACGACCGTTTATGGTACCTGAGATGCAAGTTCAAATCAGCAAGAAAAGAAAGGCAAATAACGGTAATTAAAACGGTTTAAGGAAAGTAAGGTAATAACAAATCAATAAGATAACAGGGGGCTGGCTGAAATTTCAGAGGAAGTCGCCAAGGACTCTGGCCGTGCGGTTCTTCGCTGTTAGGGTATTTGTGGTGTAGGCACTATTCCGTGGGATGATTCGCTATCAAAAGGTAAAAGTCTTCATCCCAGGCTTATATGCAGGATTTGGTTGATTCCCATCAGGCGTCGCAATTGTTGTGCAAACGTAAGTACCTTCTCTGGGACTAAAAAACGTTAATGGATTTGATGCTGGTATGGTTGGGCTAGGCAAACTTTTTTGTTCTTGTACCTTGGTGCTCATATTGGCAAGCGAGGGACACATTTTTTGTAGGCTCGTTTGAAATGATTGTTCCTCCTCCCTTAGTGCTTGTATTGTCGTTTCATTTAGCTTTAATCCATGGGTTTTAACTTCATTTTCTAGATAGGTGGCGATCATTTTTTTATTTTTGGATGATGATAACGAAGGAGTTCCTATTAGCTGTTTGACGTTAAAAATAGAGCCTAAGAATGTTTTAGCGATAAGTGTTTGACATAAAGCGTTTTGTTTTTGCGAGTCATCTCTTAATGCTATGATCAAACCGAGTAGCTGTTTTTTCGCTTCTTTTATATCTTTAAAATCTTTTTTAGAAAAGGCTTCTGTTAAGTTAAGCTTTTTATCAATAAGAACTTCGAAAAATTCTTTGCGTAAATAAAAAGGAATTTGGTTAGGAGAAAATTGCTTAAAGAATGCCTTACAATTTTCTTTGGCAATATCGTATCGTCCCACATAGGTAGAAACGATTGATAAAATACACAGCGCGTCAGGTGTTTTTCCAGGCTTTAAGGCTAATTGATCAATAAGTGGATTTAATTCAATTTTTTCTTCGTTATCGTTATTGGATGTAGCATTAAGTTTTTTTAATTGCATTCCACTGTAGATTTTAAATAAAGGTTGCGTATCTTCTAGGGTTCTCCAGGAATCCGAAAAGTCTCTTTTAGCCGCTTCATTATTTTTTTGTTCGAGATGGGCCAAACCACAGCTTAAACGGGCATTGGCCTTATTAGCGTTACTTGTGTAGAGATCAAATGCTTGGGTGTAATCCACAATGGCTAAATCGTATTTACCTAATTCGTGATGAGCATTGCCACGTTTTAAACGGGTATAGGCTTTATCAACGTTACTTGTGTAGAGATCAAATGCTTGGGTGAGATCCTCAATAGCTAGATCGTATTTACCTAATAAGCGATGAACATTGCCACGGTTGAAACGGGCATTGGCCTTATCAGCGTTACTTGTGTAGAGATCCAATGCTTGGGTGTGATCCGCAATGGCTAGATCGTATTTACCTAATAATTGATGAGCATTGCCACGGTTTAAACGGGCATTGGCCTTATCAGCGTTACTTGTGTAGAGATCAAATGCGTGGGTGTAATCCACAATGGCTAAATCGTATTTACCTAATAAGTAATGAGCAAGGCCACGTTCTAAACGGGTATCGGCTTTATCAACGTTACTTGTGTAGAGATCAAATGCTTGGGTGTGATCCGCAATGGCTAGATCGTATTTACCTAATAAGCGATGAGCTTTGCCACGGTTGTAACGGGCATTGGCCTTACCAGCGTTACTTGTATAGAGATCAAATGCTTGGGTGTGATCCGCAATGGCTAGATTGTAATTACCTAATGCGTGATGAGCATTGCCACGGTTTAGGAATTCTCTAGCATTCATTGATGTCACCCTCTATTATGCAAGCTTATGTTGTAAAAATTTTAAGCTATTATAGGTGGTAGAGCCTTAAGGTAATCTTAAGGAGTTTAATCTTTCTACTTATCACCAACATCAAATTTAAAATCATCGATATATACAGTACGTGCATTATCATTAAAAGAAATTCCGCCATCATGATAAACACCATAATCCTTACCAAAAATTCTAAACTGATTTAAATGGGAATCATCCCATCCATTGATGATTTGAATGCTATCGTGTAGCATCGCAAGCGATGCGGTTCCCGGAACAGATAGGCGACGCCAAACCATTGGGCTGATACCACGAAGAGCGATTTTGATAAGAATAGACTTTCATTTGCATGTCTCGTACATGAATATATTTGCCTTATCTCAGGCTTACTATCATGTACGGTGGAATGCAAGATGACCCCACGGATTTTTATGGTCTCCACAATGGGCCAATAAAGAATTAATTGCTACGTATATTGATCAATTGATTTTAAAATAAATCATCCTGGAAAATTTCTAATTTTCCAGGATGAAGAGTGTAGATTAAACTATTTTGCATGTGCTTCAAGGGCCTGACTAATCCAACTTACTGCTTCCGGATTGAAGAACAATTTGACATGAACTTTTTTTATCATTTCCTGTGGTGAAGGCATTTCTTTTAACCCTTCTAGATCATGATGCTGTTTCGCAATATCTTGCCACAATATTATTCCCGTTAGCAGAGAACGAGAACCTACTGCGAAATAGTCATCAATTAATCCAGTCCATTCATCAGCGACCTTTTTCCCTACTTTTCCTTTCGGATCGGATTTTAAATTTTCGACGATAGTGTCATATAGTTTATTCCAGCATTTTAACCAATAAGAAAGCATTGCCTGGCTTAACCATAGAGTTCCTTCTGGCGTGGTTTGGAATTGAGATATTTTTCCCGATTGAATATCGTTCAGAAGACTAGAATTAAGTTTTACTTGTTTAGCAAATAATTTTTTCATTTTTTTGGCTAAATCATGCATAAAATGCACGACTTGCTCACCATCTGAACTCGACGGATCACCTAATTCTTTATTGTTAATTTGTTCAACTATTTTATCACGTTCTGCGAATTCTTTCGGAAACTGTTCATAAATGAATAAGTACTCTTCAAATTGAGCCTCACTGAGTTGACCAGCCCAGGTCTTTTTTAATTTGTCTCTAAGATTTTCTGTCATACGATACCTCTCTATTAATGTTATCAAATCATTCCAGTTAGGAGTCTCAGATGGCGAGAGGTGCTTAAGAATATCTCCAAGCGCATCATTTACTTGCTGCAAATGAACACTTTGTTCTTTCAGCACTTGTTGTTGTGCCTGAAGATGAGCATAGATATTATGGTGTTTTTGCAGGATAGTCTTTATGGTACTCAAGCTAAACCCAAAGTACTTCAAAGCAATAATTTGCTGCAACTTTGCCAAATCCTGTTCTGTGTAACAGCGATAACCATTAGATGAACGATAAGTTGGCTCTAATAAACCGATCTTGTCGTAATGCCTCAACATCCGGATCGATGTTTTGGTTAAGTCGCTGATTTCTTTTATGCGCCATTCTGTCATATAAGTCTCCTATCGGGTGCTGAGGGTAAGGGATGACACAATGTTAGGGTCAATAGCAAAATTTGATATTTTAAAAAAATTTTTAATTTAATGCGGATCTCAAAAACATCGAATATTTGACAATGTCAACAGACCTTATTAGGTTATTTTTGATTATATAATAAAATCAAAATATTTGAGTAGGGTAGTACTACCTTATTATTAAAAGAATGAAATAATTCTACAATAAAATTATATTTCATATTTAATAATGGATAGATTAAATGTCTTCAACTAGATTTGATTCTGAAGTACCACTTCATGCAACAAATGCCTGGAAAAATGAGCATTGTTATACACATTCAGATGAAGAGTCTATCTTTGATTTCTTACTTTATAGCGACCATTACGTTTTTTTTTAGCGACGCAAAATCCCTTTTAAAAATAAAAACTACTGAGGGTAATGTCGGGAGTAATATGCCTAACAGACCAAATTGTAAAAATAGAGAATAACAACGGGTGTTTACTCCTAAACGAAATTTACCTAACACGGAAATAAAAAAAGATAAGACAGATAAATCTAAATATTTTAATTTTAAATATTTAAAGAATAAGCAATTAGTATTTATTTGTTGTATCTGGGAAGATGGAATGGGTGATTTGGGTCACCTTGTAGATTTGTCAAAACCAGAAGTGCTGCATGCTGTATCACAAAAATTAGGAATCAATATCAGCGATTCATCTACAGCAACTTGCCGTCCAGGTTATTTAATTGGATGTCAAGAGAGTGAAAAAGTAAAAAGATTCGTTGTGGCAGCAATGAAGGAAGCCGGAATTCTGCGAGAAATATTGCCACCAGAGAAACTCTCACTCGAAGAGTACATGAAAACTCATTTTAATGATTACTTTGATAGATTATTGAAAGAAAATCCACATGTTACAATTGTCCCATTTTACAAAGGTCAACAACATCGGTGGGACAATGCTTTAGCAGGCGCCATCAGATCTTTTAATAGTTGTGGTTATATCAATATTTCAACGAAAAGTGTTTTGCCAAAATTAATTGGTACGCCTTTGAGACTTACAACTAGTATTCTCGAACATGGACCAGATATTGACATACCGACTGATTTAAAAAAATGGGGAGAAAAAACTGGTGGCGATACACGAATCTTTACAGGTGGACTTGAAAACAGATCTTTGGGTTTTCAAGGAAATGACTTTCGAATCATTTTAAAATCGCCATCTGCGTTAACGTTAGATAAAAAAGCACAAGTATTGATAGATATAACAAATAAGCAGTTTATTGTTGATTTGCTAAGCTCACTCGAAAGTAAATTGACAATTGATATTTCAACAGCAAAAAATTTTTTAGAAAAAACATTATTTGTACCCACTTATTTTCAAGATGATTTTATCACTCGTGCGATGATAGCAGCTATTTCAATATCAAATATTACAAATAAATACTCTAATATTGTTTTTCATATCAATGAAAAAAAATTTACTCTTCTAGATAGTGATAAAAAACTTTTAATAATAAATGGCTTCTCAAAAATCCAAATGCATAACCCTTCTGGCGTCACCACAATAAAATTAGAAGGTGCAACCGGCAATCGATGCATACATATCTATCATTGTTACCAATTTAATGATAAAGACTATCATTCATTGTATGCAATTGGTCAACTCTTTGGTGGATGTTCTGGAGATAAATCACTTGAATTGTGCTTATCAAATTTCCTTATTCTTTTTTGTCAAATACGTTCGTATAAAAAAGTATTACATAAATTAATGCAAGACCTTATTGGATCAAAATATACAAAAAATAAAGGTATCCTAGAATTTTTATCTCTCATGCAAGCAGAAGAAATCTCCATAAAAAAAATTGCTGAACTCATTTCATCTGATAGATTCATTGACGATTGGCAAGATATTTTTAAGAATTTTCAGTTGCAACACAATTATTATGATATATACCCAGATGTTATATTAAAAAATTTAATGTTTTATGAGCTATCGGCTTCGATTCATAACCGAGATAATAGTCATGCAGAAGAAATTTTAAAATTATTTTCAGAAGAAGAAATTGAAAATATCAAATCTCTTTGCTGTGAAGATCGCAATCAGAAAGCAACTGAAATGTATACGTATCTTGTTTTAAATATACCGGCATTATCTACTTCATCGGCGATGATGTGCCCGCAGCAATTTATTTCGCTACGGGTTCAGATGAAACTCTGACAAAATGGTTAATATAGAGGTGCAATATCAAAATGAAAATTAATTGGATTAAATTATTAGCTCTATCACCATTAGCGTTTTTTCTATTTAGCAACATTACGTTAGCTGCAAAAGAATGTAATGTTGCTACTTTTATTTCAATACCTACACCAAATGGAAGTTTGAGCTTTTAAAGTTGACTCAGCATTTATAGTAGCGGCTTCAAGTAGCACTCAAAGTTACTGTGATGTAAAAGGGCATATTTTAAATAGCAAACGGTTTTTTTTGAGTATTAAAGCTCCCTTGCTTTCTAAAGCCAGGCAAGTCCAAGGCTTGCAAGGTATTTCCATACCCTTAAATTCTCAACAACAAGTTAATTTATCAGATGATATGATCGAATACTTTCAATTTCTGTTATCTCATTCTGGAGCACCCTTTGATAATGTACTAAATACTAAATTAATAAATCGGCAGAAGGAATGTCTGCATTATTTGTCGAGAGGCATGTCCGCCAAAAAAATCGGTTTGGTTTTAAAGCTGTCGCCTAAAACAATTGAAAATCATATTGCTTTATTAGAAAGAAAATTATTCTGTGCTAACAGAAATGATCTGGTAGAAAAAGCATTTGAGTTAGGACTAAATTAATTAGATCTAATAATATTTTTATTACTAAATCAACACTTCTATCTGTTAATTCCGATGTATTTCATAGGGTATTTTTTCCCTATAGCTCCTAATCATAAAAAATATTATTTTTACGAATCCTAAAAAACCGAGATAGTGGGGTTCGTTCTTGTTAAATCACAACCAAATAGAGCAATTTGAAAATGTTAGAGTAAAGAAAATGGCTTACCTAATTGATGCAGATCCAATGGGGCCAAATTACGTTGCGTATCAGGCTTTATTTGCGCATCCAGATACTAAGCCTTATGCGCAAGCTTTTGAATTTGTAGAATATAAGCGAGCGTATGTTAATACAAAAGATCCTAGTGTTCAGCGTGATCTTTATATTGCCTATCAGGCGATGTCAGAAAAAATGCAGGATTTTAATACAGCTGATGCATTAGACTATCTAGTGATGATAGACTGTGCAGGCCGTTATAAGAATGCAATGCTAAATGGTGGTGACAAAAGCACAAAAGCCGGTGGGAAACTTCCTGGATACGCAGGAAAAGCATTTGCTGCAGCTAACTTTCTAGCAGAATTTTTTTACGACGAGTACAAAGGAATTACAAAAGATGTTCTTGATAAATTTCCAAAATTAACTAATTCAGCATTTTATGAAAAAATGAGGGAAAAAGGTATCTTAATTAATCCTCAAGATCATCTATCGCTATTGCTTCCAATCCTAGACAAACAAGCCGAAGAACTTAAGCTCTCAGAAGCTGAAAAAAAAGTATATTTTCAAAACGAATTAAAAAAACAAGAAAACAAACATAAAGAAAAGCTTGCCTCAGCGACTAAAGAAAATAAGAAAATAATTGAAGAAATGAAAAAAAATCATGACAAAGTAAAAGAACATTTGTCTGACATTAAAGAGCATCTGATCGAAGAGCAAAAAGCACGAGCATTTAGGCAAAACATTGAAAATATGCGTGGTAGCTGCGATTTTCTACAGCGATTAGGAGAGCACACACACAACAAGCCGTTACGAGACTTTGCTATCGCTGGAAAGGCGATCACCCAAATGTACGATGGCTACAATCTCCTTAAAGATACATTTGCAAAAATGACAAAAGCAGGTGATATAGCGGGTAATATAAGTAATCTGTTTAACATCTCAAATCCAATCGGCATGATTGGCTCTGCTCTTCTTACGATCTTTAGCTTGTTGCAAGAGGAAGATGAAGAGAATCCTTTTGAAGTCATGATGGAACATTTGCAATTCATTTCAAAACAACTTCATAGTATGCATAAAGAAATGCGTGAATTATTTAATAAAGTTTTTGAAATCCAACACGCAGGCTTTGAAACAGTGTTAGCAAGGCTTGATCGTATAGAAAATTTAATGCTAGCGGGATTTCGATATTTGCCTCAAATATTAGAAAAAATTGACAACATAGATAAAACTTAAATAGTCTAGTCAATTTCATGAAAGCGGGATTTCAAGTAGTTGTCTTGCAGGATTTAAAAAAAATAATTCGTAAAATAGGTGATGCTAAGAATTCCTCTCTGCCAGATCCTCAAGAAATCAAACAAATGGATGATGATTTAACTAATTGGCTAATACCAAAAGAAGGAATACGACCGGAATCTGCAAATCCGATGTTAACAGGTGCGGCAAGATTTGATAGTAAAGATCGATCTTCATTATTAAAAATGTCAAAAAACGACATGGGTGGTGATTTATCAGAATTATTTGGTTATCTCGAACGTTATGCTTCATTTTTAGGGATTAAATTAAACACGCCAGGGGATGAAAAACTAGATAGCGAAATGCTTTGTAATCCAGATATTTGGCTATATGCAACCAATAAATATTTACAATTTAGAGAGCATTATAAAGATTACTTTGCTAATCAACAGGACACTAATCTAGACCAAATTAAGAAGATAGGCGAAATTCTGCAGACTTTTATTAAATCAATTCAACGGAGTCCAGAGTTAGTTACAGCTTTATTTAAGCAATCCATTGACTCATTAATTAACATTCAATCTGAGATAAAAAATTCATTCACTAGTCAAAATCAACAACTTTACAAAATCACTAATGCGGTCAATGCAGCTAAGAAAAAAGTCGATGTCCTGAGTGAATTAAAAGAAGCACTATTATTAGTAGAAGGGAATGAGCCTACTTTAAAAGTCATTGGCAAAATTTCTGAGGACATTAAGAATAGTCGTTATGGTCGTGTTTTTGAATTTAATAATATGGTTACCCAAGAACTTACTCCTGCCTATTATCAAACTATTCCGAGGGAATTTATATTATTAAATCGTTTAAACCTTGGTGAATTTATAGCATATTACGAAATCACTAATATTAATGATTGTTGGTCTGCCAGTTTAGCTAACGTTCAATTAACTATTCAATTCAAATATAAAGATACAGGAGAGCAAGTCGACCTTTTAAAAGAGAGCTTTGGTGTTCCTAATTTAAAAGGCGATGGCTTTAAGGAAAAGGTTTGCGATGCTGGTTTTAAAGAATATGAAATGCAAGTTGATTACGTCCTCAGTAATGGAAGAGAAAATCGTCCTGCAGAAGAGTTAATGTTGTTTAAAGCATATCATGCTGATAGACATCTAAAGGAGAATTTTAATCAATTATCCATAAAGCTCGTCAATGCAATTTGGTCGAGAAGACAATCTACTAAAATACCCTTAAAAATTAACGAAGAATCATTGAAAAAAGCTCGCTCAGCAATTAATAACTGTCTCACCCAACAAAGAAAAGAAGCATTAAAGTCTTGTACAAATAATCTGGACATTCAACTTAATCGCTTATCTGGAAATATAAAACTACTTAAGGCCTATGCAAAAATTGCTGGCTTTACACAAGAAAGCTTGAAAGAACTAGAAATGTTAGAAGATAAACATTCAGAATTAACAGAGCATATTAACAACCCGAACTTTGATACTCGCAAGTTTTTAGATATCAAATTACAAGTGGTTAATGCTATAAAAGCTTCTGTCTTATTGGAAATGGAAGAAGCTGAATTTGTAAAAGAATATGCAAGCCTTGAAGATTTCACACACACTCTCACATTAATGTCATTAGAAGAAAAAATTAAGCATAATTCAGATGGAACTGCCTTATTTATATATTATGATAATCTAAAAGGACCTATTTATTATCATAAAAACAAGGAATATACATTTGAACCATTAGAGAATGAACAAAAAGATACTATTAAAAAATTATTTACCAATAATAAAAAAGTATTAAACAAAAAAGATTTAACAAATGATCAAAAAAAGGCATGTGAAGCGCTTCTACATATATCATCACAAAGGGGTCATACACATAAATTTTTACCCGCAAATCATTGGAGAAGTCTGTATGATAAAAGTTTGGATCTCACGATGCTCCGCATTGATAAATTAAATGACGATGAAATAAAACGAAGAAATGAAGCAAATAAAGCTAAAGTTTCTTCTGATAACAAAGCATCATCTGCTCAAGAAAGTAAGAGTTCTACATCAGCAAATCAAAATCCAATGAACGCATCAGAAGCGTCGAATAAGCAAAAAATTGATATAGTAATATTACGTGCACGTTGTAAGCTTTTTGCAGCTCGAGTAGCACAGCTTTTGGCAAACAATAATGATGGCGATAAAATAAAAATAAAGGAAAATTTAATTAATGCTTTTATCCTCTCTGAAAATCAGTTATTTGAATTGCTTCCTGCTGTGAGTGAAAAAGTAAAGGAACGTGAATTAGCAGAATTTCTAGCAATATATCTTAAGAAAATTCCAATAATTGATTTAAAAAATGACGAAGCAGTCGTCAATGATAATGTTGAAGAATGGATTAATGAGCAACTACTAAAAAATGTGAAACAACCTTCAAATAAACCGAAAGAACAGTTAACAGCGGAACAACACTTACGTAATAATAGTAAGGAATACGGCTTCGATTGCAAAGATGAATTACGTGATGGAAATTGCTTTTTCCATGCCGTTGCAGATCAATTATTCGTGCAGAAAATTAAATTAGATAATAAATTATTGCCACAAGAAGTTACTTATAAAAATTTACGCCAATGTGCTTGTGATCATTTAAATAAATTTAATGAAAAATATAAGGACCATATTGTAAAAGATGAATACGCGAATATATTTGAATACATAAACTATATGAAACAAGACACAAACTGTGCCGATCATTTAGCGATTCAGGCTCTGTCATGTGAATTAAAGCTTACCATCGCTATCGTTCGCAGTGATCAAGCAGATCCAATTATTTTTAAACCTGCTGATTCGGTAGGCACCCTTTATTTAGGATTCGAAGTTGAGCACGAAGTTGAAGGTAAAAGAATTGCGGGTCATTACCAATCACTCCATTTCTCAGGGAAACCTCAGAAGTCAATCGACGCTTTTATTAAAGCTGCGGAACAAGATAAGTTTCGAAATAATAAACCAAATCCAAATTCATTTTACAAAGAAAAATACGAAGCAAAAAATGCTGAATTCGTTCAGCAAAGCCGAGCAGCTAATAATGCAAGCTAGCCATTATAATTAGAATTATTTTTGTAAACAAATTCCGGTTGAGCTTTTTCATCTCGAGGGTCAATTGAAGTATTTCTATCAGAACTATTAACAAATTTAGGCGGTTTATAGTGATAATTTTTTATTGTTATAGGAGTCACAGTGTTATGTTTTTTTCTCTCATGCAAAGCATATTGTAGAAGTGTTTCTTTTCGCCCTTGTTTGTCTGTGCGTATTATTTTGGTTGATAACTCTTTTTGATCACCAATATATTTTTCTAATGTATCCCATGATTTTGCTATCGACATGTGAGTGGGTGGAAGTCGATAGATAAAATATTGAAAAGTGTGTTTGGTTGACTCTTTGATAACATGATTATCGATAATGTCTTTCAGAAAATCAGGATTTAGTGCTACTTTTTGGACGTTTTTTATCATATATGTTGTGCATAATTCATCTCGAGTTTGCTGGACAGTCTCATTTATACCAAATACGACTTCATCTTTTAGTTTGGGAAAACGATCAGCAAATTCATCAAAACAATCCTGAGCGAATGAATGTATTAATCCGAGCGAATCCATAGCAACAAAATACATTTTTCCTTTGTAGCGCTGACATATAAAAAAAAGTCTATGACTGCAATTGCTACACTCAACAAAAGAATCTTGCGTGTCGAAACATAAAATCAATTTAGTTTCTTGGCTGTCAACAAATAATTTTAATGCGTTGACTAAGGTTTTGATTCCTTGTGCTAGGAAAATTTTTTGGCCTATCGCTTTGCGAGTCGTAAAATCATCTATTTTCAAAGCAATACCTTTGGGCGTTAACGCTCTATCACCGCCGGTGGTATAAAATACGAATTCGTTATCAACTTCAGGCAGTTTTGTTTGTTGACTGGGTATTGTTTCGGTCTGTGCTTGAGCAATTAGAGAACTATGCATAAAAATATCTACCATTTTTTATGAGTTTAAGAGTGCCTTTTCTATAGGGCTGCATAATACATAACCATTAGTCTAAATTCAATCTAGTCCGTTTTTCTGAGCTAACCCCAAAATAGGGGTGGCATGCACTCAGTTGCAGGTTCCGCAAGTTCTTCTTTTAATTCAGCACAATTAGAAAAACAACAATTATATGATTTAAATGATTTACGTATCGTATCGACTTCTCGCGTTAAATTGCGTCCATAATTGAGATCATGATATGCTCCATGCCTTTTTGTGGTGACTACGGCATTAATATTTCTTAAAATTTCGTCAATTTGCCCAATTATTTTTTTGGATGAAGCGGAGGATGATTTTTGAAGTTGGTTTTTAATTGGCAGTAATGTCGAATAAGCATGATATTGGGCGTTTATAGCGGCTATGACTACATTATCATGAGGATATTCTTCTTTGACATGATTCAGTAATTTATTAATAAAGTAAAAAACTTTTTGATTGGATACTTCCAAAAAGAATTTATGATAATTTCTAAGAATAGCTTTCAAAGGTACTTTTGGGGAAGTAAATGAAAATTCAAAACCTTCAAAATTAACGGGCTCGGCATAGCTGTAACGTAGATCATTTTCTATGCTTTTTCGGGTTTTGGTCATAGTGCTTGATTTCATTAAATGGTTAAAAATTTTTAACAGAAGTTGGAAGGTTAATCTCTTATGTTTTCAATAAATCATAGCAAGATGTGTTGTTGTTTGAAAGTTTTTATAATATGGGATCCGATTTGTTCGCAATTAAGCTATATTGATTTATAATGCCGAAATAATAGGTTATCCGTCGAGGAACATAAATTATGAGCACAACTATAAATCCAGCCCAACCCGATGAAAAACGCACAAGTTTGAATGAAGACGTGTAAGTATTCCAGGATATCTATCTGGAACGATCAAGCCAAGTCGTTTTCACTTGACCATAGCCCATCTCTGTAAGGGAAATTCATCCATTTGATCTAGCAATTTTAGTCCAAATGTATTAATTTATCCCACTTTGAGCGTAGGTTAGACCAAACAATATTTTTAAGGCAAAGTTACTATTATGTTAATTTTTCATCAAAAAGAAGAAGTAATGATTGAGCAGGTTAACAAAGAATATCAAAAACATAAAAATCAGCTCTCCTCAAAATTAGAGCAATATAAAAAAGAAATGGATGATTTTTGTAATGAAGTAAAGGGTCAATCAGATTTAAATGAATTGATTTCAAACCTTCGCGTTGATTATGATAACGTTCTTGCCGAACATACTAAATTTAACAACATTCCGATTGACGCAAAAATTCAATACAGTAATTTATTACAAGATGAAAAAAACGCTGTTAATGAACTCATTCAAAATAAGGAGACAAGATTAGCTAGCTGTTTTGCAGAAGGGCTGGCTGAAGCAATCAAGTTTTCTATTAAAGAATATAATGCGCATCCGCCTGAGCCTATTCCACAGCCCATCAAATCCTTGCTTGACGATTATGAAATTCAACTAAAAAAATCGGATCCTCCTTGTCTTCAGTTAACAGAGTTTATTAATCAAATTTTTTCTGCATTATACTCAAGGTTACATACGCATCCTTTTGTCGAATTACTTATTCATAAATTAGATTCATTATTGCACGGTAAATTTAAGATTGATCATGGCGCAGTATTTGAAATTTCCCCAGGAACTTTTTATGTGCGTAAACTAACCTGGAATTCATCAGGACAAGATGATTTTCAGAAACATTGGTTAAGTCAAGAATTAAAAGTAATTGAAAATATTTATAAAAAAAAGAAAGAACAATTTTCTGAACATTATACGCATATTTTGCAAGAAAAATCCGCTGATATTTTAAAAAAAATTGCTTCTTCACGAGATTTATTAGCTTCTGTAAAACAAGAAGCATCACGACTAATAGAACAAAAACAAAAAAAAGAGCAGGAATATCAACATATAAAAAAATTGATTGATGAAGTTGTGCAAATTATTAAAAACGAAACCGAATTGCTGCGAAAAAAGAAAGAACATAATCTTTTTAAAACTGAACCAAAAGACAAAGCTGATCGTATTGATGCTGCTGTGCGAGTTGCGCTAGACAATTTTGACAACATTATTAAAGATAAAAAAAATGACAAAGATGTCATTGCACTTTTTTTTCAATTCAAAACAGATCCCAAGCTACCCAGTATTAAAGAAGCATTGGAAGAGAATCGAATTTTTTACACCAGCACGCATATGTACAGCCGGATTCAGAAAAAAATTGCAGTAGAAAAAGCTGCTTGCTTTGCAGGAGCACGGCCCCACGCGGGTTAAATAACAACATCCGCCATGCTGATAATTAATTGTTAACATGACGGATGTTGTTATTAATGATATGCGTCCAAAATTAACGCGGTCACACTAATTCCTGTTCATGCGGAATTAGCGACACAAGAATGCTCAACCCTCGATTGATGTGTATTAGTGCAAAAGTTATTGAATTGTCTTATTTCGGTTCTTGACCATGAAGAAGAATAGTTACAGAATGACCCTTCTTATTGTCATAAAAAATAGGGATTAATATGTTAGAAAGAACTGAATATCTAGATGATGCACTTTTAGCCCAGCGCCTTGCTGAAGAAGAACAAAAAGCATATGAAGCTAATGTAGGAATAAAAAAACAGCGCGAAGCAGAAGATGAATGCTTTGCCCAAGTATTAGTCGCACAAGAACAACTGCTCACCGCACAAGAACGTCA
>Ga0207076_1024_pt1 | contig 43165 bp, 50 predicted proteins | sample Alteio_BWMinHeat_62_FD_153568 | JGI IMG/M metagenome (GOLD analysis project Ga0207076, IMG submission 153568) | Enriched cells from forest soil in Barre Woods Harvard Forest LTER site, Petersham, Massachusetts, United States -... | ecosystem: Environmental > Terrestrial > Soil > Temperate forest >... | reverse complement strand
GCCAGCTGGCGTGGACGTAGAAATCAAATTGCAATAATAGAAATTTCCAAGAGCCGGCGGCGTGGCCCGATATGGTGTTGCGGCTAAGGCTCTTAAAATTTCAAATTATTGGAAAATGTCACATACCACAATTTTTGGCATTTTCAAACAAATAGTCTTGTAAAACTTTTTTTCGCAAGCTATAATCGAAGGCTTAGGTGTGGGCTCGCATTTTGCGAGCCTATGCGTTTAAGTTTTTTAAACAGTCAGCCCCACCCAATCGTAGGTGGGAATGGAGAAAACAATGAGCTTGGGCCTTGTTGGTCGCAAGGTTGGTATGATGCGTATCTTTACTGATGACGGGGATTCGATTCCAGTTACAGTTTTGGATGTATCCAACAACCGCGTGACACAAATCAAAACTCCTGAAACAGATGGTTATTCCGCTGTTCAGGTAACTTTCGGTCAGCGCCGTGCGTCGCGTGTTACTAAAGCCGCCGCCGGTCACCTTGCAAAAGCAGGTGTTGAAGCTGGTACTGTCCTTAAAGAATTCCGCGTTGAAACTGCAAAAGCCTCAGAAATGAAGGCAGGCGATGTTGTGCCTGTTGGATTGTTCGAAGCTGGTCAGAAAGTGGACGTGCAAGGTGTCACGATTGGTAAAGGCTATGCCGGTACCATCAAGCGCCATCACTTCTCTTCTGGTCGTGCAACTCACGGTAACTCACGTTCGCATAACGTACCTGGTTCTATCGGTATGGCGCAGGATCCAGGTCGTGTATTCCCTGGTAAGCGCATGACCGGTCACCTGGGTGACGCTACTCGCACTGTGCAAAACCTGGAAATCGCTCGCGTTGACGCTGAGCGCCAGTTGTTGCTGGTGAAGGGTGCCGTGCCGGGCGCGAAAAATGGTCAGGTGATTGTTTCGCCTGCTGTTAAAGTTAAAGCCAAGAAGGGAGCTTAATATATGGAACTGAAGCTCCTAAATGCACAGGGCCAAGCCGCGTCTAACGTTGCTGCACCTGACACTATCTTCGGCCGTGATTACAACGAAGCCTTGATTCATCAAGTCGTCGTTGCATTCCAGGCGAATGCCCGTAGCGGTAATCGCAAGCAAAAAGATCGTGAAGAAGTCCACCACACAACCAAGAAGCCTTGGCGTCAAAAGGGTACTGGCCGCGCACGCGCCGGTATGTCCTCTTCTCCACTGTGGCGCGGGGGTGGTCGTATATTCCCGAACTCGCCAGATGAAAACTTCTCGCACAAAGTCAACAAGAAGATGTATCGCGCAGGTATCTGCTCGATCCTGTCCCAGTTGGCTCGCGAAGGTCGTCTGAATGTGGTTGATAGCCTGGAAGTTGAAGCTCCTAAGACAAAACTGTTGTCTGAGAAGCTGAAGGCCATGGGTTGTCTGGATTCCGTTCTGGTTATCACTGAAGAATTCAATGAAAACCTGATGTTGGCAGCTCGTAATCTGGCGAATGTGCTGATTGTTGAGCCGCGTTATGCTGATCCAGTTTCTTTGGTTTTCTACAAGAAAGTGTTGATCACTAAACCAGCATTGGCAAAGATTGAGGAGATGCTGGCATGAACGCAATAGTTAAGCATAGCGAAGAGCGCCTGATGAAGGTTCTGCTGGCTCCAGTTATTTCGGAAAAAGCAACTATGGTTGCTGAGAAAAACGAGCAAGTAGTTTTCCTGGTGATGCCAGATGCGACCAAGCCTGAAATCAAAGCGGCAGTTGAACTGCTGTTCAAGGTTCAGGTTGAGTCCGTCCAAGTGGCTAACCGTCTGGGCAAACAAAAACGTACCGGTAAATTTAATGGCCGCCGCAATCATACAAAACGCGCTTTTGTATGCTTGAAGCCAGGTCAGGAAATTAACTTCACCGAGGGGGCATAAGCATGGCACTCGTTAAAATGAAGCCAACCTCGCCAGGTCGTCGTGGTATGGTAAAAGTAGTGACAGAAGGCCTGCACAAAGGTCGTCCGTTTGCTGCATTGTTGGAAAAGAAATCGAAAACTGCCGGCCGTAATAACAACGGTCATATCACTACCCGTCATATCGGTGGTGGTCACAAGCAGCATTATCGCCTCGTTGATTTCCGTCGTAACAAAGACGGCATCCCGGCAAAAGTAGAGCGTATTGAATACGATCCTAACCGTACAGCGCACATCGCTTTGTTGTGCTATGCGGATGGTGAGCGTCAATACATCATCGCTCCAAAAGGCCTGTCTGCTGGCGACCAGGTAATGAATGGTTCGCAAGCGCCGATCAAAGCCGGTAACTGTTTGCCAATTCGCAATATCCCAGTCGGTACAACCATGCACTGCGTGGAAATGTTGCCAGGCAAGGGTGCGCAAATTGCACGTACAGCCGGCGCCGGCGTGGTTCTGATGGCGCGTGACGGTACTTATGCCCAGGTGCGTTTGCGCTCCGGCGAAGTTCGTCGCATCCATATTGAATGCCGCGCAACGATTGGCGAAGTAGGTAATGGTGAACATAACCTGCGTAAGATTGGTAAAGCTGGTGCGATGCGTTGGCGTGGTGTTCGTCCTACCGTTCGCGGTGTGGTCATGAACCCGGTCGATCACCCGCACGGTGGTGGTGAAGGTAAAACTGCAGCCGGCCGTCATCCAGTATCGCCATGGGGTCAACAGACCAAGGGTAAGAAGACACGTCGCAACAAGCGTACGACTTCGATGATCGTCTCACGCCGTGGTAAGAAATAAGGGATAACTCATGACACGTTCATTGAAAAAAGGGCCGTTCTGCGACGCCCACCTGGTGAAAAAAGTCGAGGCTGCGCAAGCAATCAAAGACAAAAAGCCAATCAAGACATGGTCACGTCGTTCGACAATTATGCCGGACTTCATAGGCTTGACGATCGCTGTACATAACGGCAAGCAACACGTGCCTGTTTATGTATCCGAAAACATGGTTGGTCACAAACTTGGCGAATTCGCGCTGACTCGTACGTTCAAGGGTCACGCCGCCGATAAAAAGGCTAAGAAATAGGTGCGATGATGGAAACTAAAGCAATTCTGCGCGGTGTGCGTCTGTCTGAGCAAAAGGGTCGTCTGGTGGCTGACCTGATTCGCGGTAAAAAAGTAGATCAAGCATTGAACATCTTGGCCTTCAGCCCGAAGAAAGGTGCAACGATCATCAAGAAAGTTCTGGAGTCTGCCATTGCAAACGCCGAACACAATGATGGCGCCGACATCGACGAGTTGAAAGTAAAGACTATCTATGTTGAAAAAGGTGCGATCTTGAAGCGCTTCACAGCGCGCGCTAAAGGTCGTGGTGATCGTATCTCTAAACAATCCTGTCACATCTACGTGACTGTAGGTAACTAAGGAGTCACGATGGGACAGAAGATACATCCAACCGGTTTCCGCCTTGCGGTAACGCGTAACTGGTCCTCCCGTTGGTATGCAGGCAATGGTAACTTTGCCTCCATGCTCGGTGAAGATCTGAAGGTACGTGAATACCTGAAGAAGAAACTGAAAAACGCATCAGTAGGTCGTATCACTATTGAGCGTCCGGCAAAAAATGCCCGCATTACCATTTACAGCTCCCGTCCAGGCGTTGTGATCGGTAAAAAAGGCGAAGACATCGAAATCCTGAAGACAGATCTCGCGAAATTGATGGGCGTACCTGTACACGTCAATATCGAAGAAATCCGCAAGCCAGAAATCGACGCGCAGCTGATCGCTGATTCTATCGCTCAGCAGCTCGAAAAACGTATCATGTTCCGTCGCGCGATGAAACGCGCGATGCAAAATGCGATGCGTCTGGGTGCCAAGGGTATCAAGATCATGTCCGGCGGCCGTTTGAACGGTATCGAGATCGCACGTAAAGAATGGTATCGCGAAGGCCGCGTGCCTCTGCATACTCTGCGTGCAGATATCGACTACGGTTTCGGCGAAGCGTCGACAACTTACGGCATTATTGGCGTTAAGGTTTGGGTTTACAAAGGTGATCGCCTGGCAAATGGCGATGCTCCAGTAATCGAATCCACTCCTGAAGACGACAAAAAACGTCGTGGTCCACGTCGTGACGATGGTAAGCCAAATAGCCGTCCTCGCGCCAAGCGCCCAGAAGGACAAACTACACCCGGTACAGCAGCAGCTCCGGCAGCTAAGCGTGTTCGCACCAAGGCTGATGGCGCAGTAGCAGCACCGGCTGAGAAAGCAGGAGAATAATCATGCTGCAACCAGCACGCAGAAAGTATCGTAAAGAGCAAAAAGGCCGCAACAAGGGTATCTCGCATACCCGCGGCACTGCTGTTTCTTTTGGTGAGTTTGGTCTGAAGGCGGTTGGCCGCGGTCGTATTACTGCGCGTCAAATCGAAGCTGCACGTCGTGCAATGACTCGTCACATCAAACGTGGCGGCCGTATCTGGATTCGTATTTTCCCGGATAAGCCAATTTCACAAAAACCTGCCGAAGTCCGTATGGGTAACGGTAAGGGTAATCCTGAGTACTATGTTGCCGAGATTCAACCAGGCAAGATGTTGTACGAAATGGATGGGGTTGATGAGACGCTGGCACGCGAAGCGTTCCGCTTGGCTGCAGCTAAATTGCCGTTACTGACAACGTTCGTCGTCCGTCAAGTCGGCCAATAATAGGAGTTGAAAATGAAAGTATCTGAACTCCAGGGCAAGGACCAAGCGGCTTTGACCAAAGAGCTGAATGAACTGCTGAAGGCCCAGTTTAGCCTGCGCATGCAAATCGCTACGCAACAACTGAGCAATACTTCGCAGCTCAAGAAAGTTCGCCGTGATATCGCTCGCGTAAAAACTGTCATGAATCAGAAGGATGCCAAATAATGAACGATCAAGTTAAAGTGGCATTGAAGCGCACATTGATTGGCAAGGTTGTTTCCGACAAGATGAACAAGACCGTAACAGTGGTCGTTGAGCGTCACGTCAAGCATCCTTTGTATGGCAAGATCATCGTTCGTACTAACAAGTACCACGCACACGATGAAGCGAACCAGGCAAAGGCCGGCGACACCGTTGAAATTCAAGAAGGTCGTCCTATCTCCAAGACTAAAGCTTGGACAGTGACACGTGTGGTTCAAGTTGCACAAGTTCTATAAATCTATTGCACAAATCGTTTTTTGATGTAATAATAGTTGGCTGTCATTTGCAAAGTATGCGAATGACAGCCTAAATGCCTTTCGTAACACGTTCTGTCGTTGCGGGAGTGGTTAAAAATTCGTCCACCTAATCAGTTGGCTCGTGCATTGTTAGTTGTTTAAATTCTGACAAATAGTGGGTTAGCTGGCGGGACCAAGACTGACTACAAATTTGCATTGTGCGGATTATGTGGATTAAGTTGGGAAAGAGAACATTATGATTCAAACAGAAAGCCGGCTGGAAGTGGCTGACAATACTGGTGCGCGCGAAGTTCTGTGCATCAAGGTGTTGGGCGGCTCCAAGCGTCGTTATGCAGGTATCGGTGACGTAATCAAAGTTACTGTGAAATCTGCTGCTCCTCGCGGTCGTGTAAAAAAAGGTGAGATTTACAACGCTGTTGTAGTCCGTACTGCCAAAGGTGTTCGTCGTCAAGACGGTTCCCTGGTCAAGTTCGACGGCAACGCCGCGGTATTGTTAAATGCAAAGCTTGAGCCAATCGGAACTCGTATTTTCGGGCCAGTAACACGCGAACTGCGTACTGAGCGCTTCATGAAAATCGTTTCGTTAGCTCCAGAAGTGCTGTAAGGGGTCGTGATGAGCAAAATTCTGAAAAACGACGAAGTCATCGTCCTGACGGGTAAAGACAAAGGTAAACGTGGTCAAGTGCTGCAAAGCATTGATGGCGAATACGTTGTTGTTGCGGGTGTTAACGTTGCTAAAAAAGCGACCAAGCCTAACCCAATGACTGGCGCAGTTGGTGGCATCGTGGATAAAGTGATGCCGATTCATGTTTCAAATGTTGCGTTGTTTAACGCTGCATCTGGCAAAGCAGACCGTGTAGGCTACAAGGTAGTGGATGGCAAGAAAGTCCGTATCTTCAAGTCGACCGGCGAAGTTGTGAAGGCATAATCATGGCCCGTCTACAAGCATTCTATAAAGATAAAGTTGTTGGCGATTTGACAGAGAAGTTCTCTTACAAATCATCAATGGAAGTGCCTCGCATTACCAAGATCACCCTGAACATGGGTTTGTCGGAAGCTATCGCCGACAAGAAGATCATTGAGCACGCTGTTGGTGACTTGACCAAGATTGCCGGTCAAAAGCCTGTTGTAACCAAAGCGCGTAAAGCGATTGCTGGTTTCAAAATTCGTGAAGGTTACCCAATTGGTTGTATGGTAACTTTGCGTGGCGCTCAGATGTATGAATTCCTGGATCGTTTCATTACTGTGGCCCTGCCGCGTGTACGTGACTTCCGTGGTGTGTCTGGTCGTGCGTTCGATGGTCGTGGTAACTACAATATCGGCGTCAAGGAGCAGATCATTTTCCCTGAAATCGAGTACGACAAGATTGACGCGCTGCGTGGTATGAATATCAGTATCACGACGACAGCAAAGACCGACGAAGAAGCGAAAGCGCTCCTCGCCGCATTTAAATTCCCGTTCAGAAACTGAGGTCGCCATGGCAAAATTGGCACTGATTAATCGTGAGCAAAAGCGTGCAGATCTGGTGAAGAAATTCGCCGGCAAACGCGCCGAATTGAAGGCCATCATTGATGACCAATCAAAGACTGAAGAAGAGCGTTACACAGCTCGTCTGAAGTTGCAGGCATTGCCACGTAACTCCAATCCGACTCGTCAGCGCAATCGCTGTGCTTTGACAGGTCGCCCACGTGGAACATTCCGTAAATTCGGTTTGGGCCGTATTAAACTCCGTGAAGTCGCCATGCGTGGTGAAGTCCCGGGTATGACTAAAGCCAGCTGGTAATAGGAGAATATGCAATGAGTATGAGCGATCCTATCGCCGATATGCTGACCCGCATTCGCAACGCACAAGTTGTTCAAAAGACTGTCGTGGCGATGCCATCCTCCAAAGTCAAGATTGCTATCGCTAGCGTCCTGAAGGATGAAGGTTACATTGAAGATTTCGCAGTTTCTGAAGCTGCAGGCAAGTCCGAATTGAAAATCGGATTGAAATATTACGCAGGACGTCCTGTTATTGAGCGTTTGGAGCGTGTTTCACGCCCAGGTCTCCGTATTTACAAAGGTAAAGACGAGATTCCAAATGTGATGAACGGTTTGGGAGTGGCGATTGTTTCCACACCAAAAGGCGTTATGACTGACCGCAAAGCGCGCGCAACCGGTGTCGGTGGCGAAGTGATTTGCTACGTCGCCTAAGGAGTGCAAGATGTCTCGAGTAGGTAAAATGCCAATCGCTTTGCCAGCAGGTGCTGAAGTTAAGATCTCGGCAGAGCAGATTGTAGTAAAAGGTCCTTTGGGCTCGCTGACGCAAGGCCTGAACGGTCTGGTAGCGGTAGCTAACGACAACGGTACACTCAGTTTTTCTCCGGCTAATGACGGACGTGAAGCCAATGCAATGACCGGCACCCTGCGTGCCCTGGTCAACAACATGGTCAACGGCGTTACTAAAGGCTTTGAGAAAAAATTGACCCTGGTCGGCGTTGGTTACAAAGCGCAAGCACAAGGTGATAAATTGAATCTGTCCCTGGGTTTTTCACACCCAGTTGTTCACCAAATGCCGCAAGGCGTGACGTGTGCTACCGCAACGCCGACTGAAATCCTGATCAAAGGGATAGACAGGCAGCGCGTAGGTCAGGTGGCAGCTGAAGTTCGTGCATACCGCAGCCCAGAGCCTTATAAAGGCAAGGGTGTCCGCTACGCGGACGAAGTGGTTGTGATTAAAGAAACCAAGAAGAAGTAATAGGGGTTGACGATGGACAAGAAACAATCACGTCTGCGCCGCGCACGTCAAACCCGTGCCAAGATCGCAGAACTCAAAGTGACCCGCCTGGCCGTGCATCGTACCAACCAGCACATCTACGCGAACATCATTGGCGCAGATGCCAAAGTGTTGGCGTCGGCTTCTACCGTAGAGGCAGAAGTACGTGCAGAGTTGGCCGCAGCATCCGGCAACGGCGGCAACGCAGCAGCAGCAACTCTGGTTGGCAAGCGCGTTGCAGAGAAAGCATTGAAAGCAGGGGTTACCGAAGTTGCGTTTGACCGCTCCGGTTTCCGTTACCATGGCCGCATCAAGGCGTTGGCAGAAGCCGCGCGTGAAGCCGGCTTGAAGTTCTAAGGAAAATTCGTCATGGCAAAAATGCAAGCGAAAACGGCGGCTGACAAGCCGGATGATGGCATGCGCGAAAAAATGATCGCGATCAACCGTGTAACCAAAGTGGTTAAGGGTGGTCGTATCATGGGCTTCGCAGCACTGACAGTTGTAGGCGACGGCGACGGCCGTATCGGCATGGGCAAGGGAAAATCGAAAGAAGTTCCAGTTGCTGTGCAAAAAGCGATGGAAGAAGCACGTCGCAAGATGATCAAAGTGACTTTGAAGAACGGTACTCTGCAACACACCGTTACCGGCAAGCACGGCGCATCTTCTGTGATGATCTCTCCAGCGAAAGAAGGTACTGGCGTTATCGCCGGTGGCCCAATGCGCGCGATTTTTGAAGTAATGGGCATTGTGAACGTTGTGGCTAAGTCCAACGGTTCCACTAACCCTTACAACATGGTTCGTGCTACTTTGAACGGTTTGTCCAAGATGAGTACTCCTTCGGAAATCGCTGCTAAACGCGGCAAGACCGTTGAAGAAATTCTGGGCTAAGGTGAGCGAAATGACAAAGACAGTAAAAGTAACTTTGGTCAAAGGCTTGATCGGGACTCGTGAGTCCCATCGCGCAACTGTTCGCGGTTTGGGTCTGCGTCGTGTTAATTCGGTTTCCGAATTGCAAGACACTCCATCCGTACGCGGCATGATCAATAAAGTCTCGTATCTTGTGAAGGTTGTATCGTAAGCCGTAAGGTTTGCGATCGGAGCAAATTATGGAATTGAATACAATCCAGCCAGCAGATGGCGCAAAACACTACAAACGTCGTGTTGGTCGCGGCATTGGTTCTGGTTTAGGTAAGACAGCGGGTCGCGGCCACAAAGGTCAAAAATCCCGTTCAGGCGGCTTTCATAAAGTCGGCTTCGAGGGCGGTCAGATGCCTTTGCAACGCCGTTTGCCTAAACGTGGTTTTAAATCCTTGGCAACGCCTTATAAAGCAGAAGTTCGCTTGACCGACCTGGAAAATCTGCCAGTGTCCGAAATCGACGTCCTGGCTTTGAAACAGGCTGGTGTCATCGGCGAACTCGCACGTGTAGTACGTGTGATCCTGTCCGGCGCGATCACTAAAAAAGTAACTTTGAACGGCTTGATCGTCACTAAAGGCGCAAAGGCTGCAATCGAAGCTGTTGGCGGCACAGTCGCTTAATAGAGTGCTGACACCGGAGCAATAATTGGCAACATCTCCACAACAAGCTAAAAGTGCTGCAAGCGGATTCCCATGGGGAAGACTGTGGTTTTTGCTGGCAGCGCTGGTTGTCTACAGGATTGGTGCACACATACCTGTTCCAGGTATAGACCCGAACGCGCTGGCTGATTTGTTCAAGCAAAACCAGGGTGGTATCCTGGGTATGTTTAACATGTTTTCCGGTGGGGCTCTGTCTCGGTTCACAGTATTTGCCCTGGGTATCATGCCGTATATTTCGGCGTCGATCATCATGCAGTTGTTGTCGATAGTCTCGCCGCAGCTGGAAGCCTTGAAAAAAGAAGGCGAATCCGGCCGCAGGAAGATTACGCAATACACGCGTTATGGCACGTTGGTGTTGGCTCTTGTTCAGGCTTACTTCATTGCGTTCGGTCTGGAAGGACAGCCAGGCCTGGTGATCACACCAGGTATGGCGTTCCGCTTGACTACTGCGATTACGCTGGTCACCGGCACCATGTTTTTGATGTGGTTGGGTGAGCAGATTACGGAACGCGGCCTCGGTAATGGTATTTCCATCATTATCTTTGCCGGTATCGCAGCAGGTTTGCCGGGTGCATTGGGTGGTTTGTTCTCGCTGGTGAATACCGGTGCGATGAACGCAGTATCCGCGATTTTGATTTGTTTGATCGTTGCAGCAGTAACGTTCCTGGTGGTATTTATCGAGCGCGGTCAGCGCAAGATCTTGGTGAATTATGCCAAGCGCCAGGTGGGTAACAAGGTATATGGCGGCCAAAGCAGCCATTTGCCGCTGAAGTTGAATATGGCAGGTGTGATTCCTCCTATCTTCGCTTCGTCGATTATTTTGTTCCCGGCGACGATAGTCAGCTGGTTTACAAAAGGCGCCGAATCTTCCAATAGCGGTTTTGTCCGCTTCCTGAAAGACCTGGCGCAATCGATGGGACCTGGTGAGCCTATCCACGCTCTGCTGTATGCGATTGCAATTGTGTTTTTCTGCTTCTTTTACACCGCGCTGGTATTCAACAGCAAGGAAACAGCAGAGAACCTGAAGAAAAGCGGTGCGTTTGTTCCTGGAATTCGTCCTGGTGACCAGACAGCTCGTTATATCGACAAGATTTTGATGCGTTTGACACTGGCCGGTGCGGTGTACATCACACTGGTGTGCCTGTTGCCAGAGTTCATGCAAGCGCGTTGGAAGGTACCGTTCTATTTTGGTGGTACGTCTCTGTTGATTATCGTAGTTGTCACCATGGATTTCATGGCACAAGTACAAAACTATGTGATGTCACAGCAATACGAATCGCTTCTTCGTAAAGCAAATTTCAAGGGCGGAATTCCTTCTAGGTAACGCCCAGAGGAACAGCAGATCGAATGGCAAAAGACGACGTTATACAGATGCAGGGCGAGATTCTTGAGAATCTTCCGAATGCAACATTTCGAGTTAAGTTGGAAAACGGGCATGTTGTACTTGGCCATATTTCCGGGAAGATGCGAATGAACTATATTCGCATCCTTCCAGGTGATAAGGTGACAGTGGAATTGACGCCTTATGATTTGAGCCGGGCGCGAATAGTGTTCCGAACCAAGTAAATTAAAAGTGAATTAGAAGCAAAGGAAAGAGGGCAAAAATGAAAGTTCTCGCATCAGTTAAGCGGATTTGCCGCAATTGCAAGATCATCAAGCGCAAGGGTGTTGTTCGTGTTATTTGCACAGAACCACGCCATAAGCAGCGCCAAGGTTAATTTAACGTTATTGATCGAGGAATAACGAATGGCACGTATAGCAGGGGTTAATATCCCAAATCATCAGCATACCGTAATCGGCTTAACAGCCATCTATGGTATTGGCCGCCCACGCGCAGAACATATCTGCGAGGCAACCGGTGTTTTGACCAGTAAAAAGGTCAAAGATCTGGACGACAACGAATTAGAGAAGCTTCGCGATGAGATTGCAAAATTCATCGTTGAAGGCGATCTGCGTCGTGAAATCTCGATGAACATCAAGCGATTGATGGACTTAGGTTGCTACCGCGGCCTGCGTCATCGTAAGGGCTTGCCTTGCCGTGGTCAGCGTACACGTACGAATGCTCGTACACGTAAGGGCCCACGTAAAGCAGCGCAGTCTCTGAAGAAATAATCCTAGTAAGCAGTTTAACTAGCCTACGGATTCAAGGAAACAATCATGGCAAAAGCACAAAATAACGCGGCCGCAGCACGCGCTCGTAAAAAAGTTAAAAAGAATGTCGCTGAAGGTATCGCACACGTTCACGCTTCTTTTAACAACACCATCATCACGATCACTGATCGTCAAGGCAATGCGTTGTCTTGGGCAACTGCCGGTGGCGCTGGCTTTAAAGGTTCGCGTAAATCGACACCGTTTGCAGCTCAGGTTGCAGCAGAAGCAGCTGGTAAAGTTGCGGTTGAATGCGGCGTCAAGAATCTGGAAGTTCGCATCAAAGGACCAGGCCCAGGCCGTGAATCCTCTGTACGCGCACTGAACAACCTGGGCATCAAGATTTCCTTGATCCAGGACGTTACTCCAGTTCCGCACAACGGCTGCCGCCCTCCAAAGCGTCGTCGTATCTAATAGTAGAGAACCTACTATCTTTCTGACGGTTTTACCGTTAGAATGCAACCCGCCAATAAATTTGGTGGGTTTTGTTCTTAAGACCACCGTCTGATAGCAGGTAGATCAGACTAGCGCAGCAGGGTGATGTCCCTGCTCTGCGTCATTTAATAAAAGGAAATTATCGTGGCACGTTATATCGGACCAAAAGCAAAATTATCCCGTCGCGAAGGCACGGACCTGTTTCTGAAAAGCGCACGCCGCTCTTTGGATTCAAAATGTAAGTTAGATGCAAAACCAGGTCAACACGGTCGCACTTCCGGTGCTCGTACCTCTGACTTCGGTAACCAATTGCGTGAAAAGCAAAAAGTTAAACGTATGTACGGCATTCTGGAGCGTCAATTCCGCCGTTACTTCGCAGAAGCTGATCGTCAAAAAGGCAATACTGGCGAAACTCTGCTGAAGCTGCTCGAATCCCGTCTGGACAACGTTGCTTACCGTATGGGCTTCGGTTCCACACGTGCTGAAGCGCGCCAATTGGTCAGCCACAAGGCATTCACCGTGAACGGTACTGTAGTCAACATCGCTTCCTACAATGTGAAGCCAGGTGACGTTATCGCTGTTCGTGAAAAAGCTAAAAAACAAGTTCGTATCGCTGAGTCGCTGGCTTTGGCCGCACAAGGCAGCGATATATCCTGGGTAGCTGTCGATTCGAAGAAAATGGAAGGTACTTTCAAGTCCATGCCAGATCGCAGCGACATCGCCCACGATGTCAATGAGTCCCTGATCGTTGAATTGTATTCACGTTAATATTCAAGTTTCACCGCCTGCCTATTATCCATAGGCAGGCTTTTTTCTTTGTGCCACCAGGTGATTTATGCATCGTCACGATGAATAAAGAGCCATTCAGCCTTATCGGTGTAACGAGCCGAGGGTATTGAAAAGGACTTACATGCAAAACAATCTGTTGAAGCCACGTATTATCGATGTGGAAATGCTGGGTGCCGGTCACGCTAAAGTCGTGATGGAGCCGTTTGAACGTGGCTATGGCCACACTCTGGGCAATGCTTTGCGCCGTGTATTGTTGTCTTCGATGGTAGGCTATGCGCCGACCGAAGTGACTATCGCCGGTGTTGTTCATGAATACTCTTCACTGGACGGCGTCCAGGAAGACGTTGTTGACATCCTGTTGAACTTGAAAGGCATCGTCTTCAAGCTGCACAACCGTGATGAAGTCACACTGACATTGAAAAAAGATGGCGAAGGCGCAGTATTGGCTTCCGACATTGATCTGCCGCATGACGTAGAACTGATCAATCCAGATCACGTCATCGCCAATCTGACAGCCGGCGGTAAGCTGGACATGCAGATCAAGGTAGAAAAAGGCCGTGGCTATGTGCCTGGTAACGTCCGTCGCCTGAGCGAAGACGCTAACAAGACTATCGGCCGCATCATCCTGGATGCATCGTTCTCCCCTGTGCGCCGCGTTTCCTACGCAGTGGAATCTGCCCGCGTGGAACAGCGTACCGATCTGGACAAGCTGGTCATCAATATTGAAACCAACGGCGTGATCACGCCTGAAGAAGCGATTCGTCAATCTGCACGCGTGCTGGTAGACCAGTTGAATGTATTCGCTGCCCTGGAAGGCACAGAAGCAGCAGCGGAAGCACCATCCCGCGCGCCTATGGTCGATCCAGTGCTGCTGCGTCCAGTGGACGACCTGGAACTGACAGTACGTTCCGCAAACTGCCTGAAAGCCGAAAACATTTACTACATCGGCGATCTGATCCAGCGCAGCGAAAACGAACTGTTGAAGACACCAAACCTGGGCCGCAAGTCCTTGAACGAAATCAAGGAAGTTCTGGCATCCCGTGGCCTGTCTTTGGGCATGAAGCTGGAAAACTGGCCACCTGCCGGCCTGGAAAAATAATTTGTAGAGTGGGCAGCCTCCGGGTTGCCCATTAGTTCGTAGTACCTAGTATTACCGGCCCGCGCCACCGAGTTTTCGGCAGCGATAGAAGAGCTGGAATTTTTTTAAAATCTGAAAGGAAATACCATGCGTCACCGTCACGGCTTACGTAAGCTGAATCGTACTTCTTCCCATCGCCTGGCGATGCTGCGCAACATGACAGTATCCCTGCTGCGCCACGAAGCAATCAAAACAACCCTGCCAAAAGCAAAAGAACTGCGCCGCGTTATCGAGCCGATTCTGACTTTGGGTAAAACAGACACACTGGCAAACAAGCGTCTGGCGTTCAACCGTCTGCGCGATCGCGAAATGGTTGTCAAACTGTTCGCTGAACTGGGCCCACGTTACGCTAACCGCAATGGCGGCTACCTGCGTATCCTGAAAATGGGTTTCCGCGTTGGCGACAATGCTCCTATGGCTTATGTTGAACTGCTGGACCGTCCAGAAGTCACTGATGCTGCAGATGCACCGACAGCAGAATAATTTTGCTGCAATGCTGGCTTGATGCCAGTTAAGTAATAGTTGAAAGCCAGGCTCTGCCTGGCTTTTTTTTTTGCATTTTCACCATGGGCAAGAATTGCCCCATATTGTTACAATGGCTGATCGAGTCATGCAGGCGAGACACAGGCTGCAGTTGCCGAGGAGTGAAATGGATCAGGTTCTGCTGGTGATGTGCAATGTGCCCGACGCGGCTGTCGCGCGGTATATCGCCGAACAAATACTGCAAAAAAAATATGCCGCCTGCGTGAACGTTATGCCGGAAATGCTGTCTTTCTACAACTGGAATGGCCGGCAGGAAACATCAACAGAAATCGCCTTGCTGATCAAATCCACTCAGACTAGGTATGCGGAGCTGCAGGCTTTGATCCAGAGACTGCATCCGTATGAAGTGCCGGAAATAATCGCAATCCCGGTCGCAGATGGCTTACCCGCCTATCTGCAATGGGTCATCAAAGAAACAGGAAGTGAATGAATACTTGGGCATATGAATACCGGGCGAACCTCGGGGTACGCTTTATCCAACTCTACAAATCCCTGGTCTGGCTGCTGTCGCTAGGCCTGCTGGCCTTGCTGTGCAGCGTGCCGGCGCATGCCGATGATGAGTTCCTCGATCCCGAAGTAGCGTTCAAATTTTCCGCGAAGATGGTAGAGCCGGGCGTGGCCGAAGTTACCTATCACATCGCCGACGGCTATTACATGTACCGCGAGCGCCTGCAGTTCAAGGCTGACAATGCCACGCTGGGCGTACCCGAGCTGCCGAAGGGCAAGGTCAAGTTTGACGAAACTTTCCAGAAAGAGCTGGAGACCTATCGCAGCAGCCTGATATTCCGTATCCCGGTGCAAGCCGCCGGCGACTTCACGCTGCGTGTCACCAGTCAGGGCTGCGCCGACAAGGGCTTGTGCTATTCGCCGATGGAATCGGTGGCCAAGCTGACGGTGGCCGGCGGTGCCGGCGGCACCGCGCTCAGTAGCCCATCCAGCCCGGCTCCGGCCAATAGCATGACCGAAGTGCCGGCCGAAGCACCGGTCGTTGCGGGCGATGCGGAAAGCAATAGCGTCAGCGCGGCGCTGAAGAGCGGCAAGCTGACGGTTATCCTGCCCTTGTTTCTGGCTCTGGGCCTGGCCCTGTCGTTTACCCCTTGCGTATTGCCTATGGTGCCCATCCTGTCCTTCATCATCGTCGGTGAAGGCAGCTCGGTGCGGCGCAGCCGCGGTTTCATCCTGTCGCTGAGCTATGTGCTGGGTATGGCGCTGGTGTATACGGCGCTGGGCGTGGCAGCCGGCCTGATCGGCGAGGGCTTGTCGGCGACCCTGCAAAACCCCTGGGTGCTGGGCGCGTTTGCGCTATTGATGGTAGTGCTGTCGCTGTCTATGTTCGACGTCTATCAGTTGCAGGTGCCGGCAGCGTTGCAGACCAGGCTGACCGCCGCCTCGGAAGGCCAGCGCAAGGGTAAACTGTTCGGCGTGTTCATCATGGGCGCGATCTCGGCGCTGATCGTCGGCCCTTGTGTCGCGGCTCCGCTGGCTACCTCTTTGTTGTATATCAGCCAGACCCGCGACGTGCTGGTGGGCGGCTCCGCACTGTTTGCAATGGCGATGGGCATGGGCGTTCCTCTGCTGCTGGTTGGCCTGTCGGCCGGCAGCCTGTTGCCTCGGGCCGGCATGTGGATGGAGAGCATCAAGCAATTCTTTGGCGTATTGATGCTGGCGATGGCCTTGTGGATGATTTCCCCTGTATTGCCGGTCTGGGCACAAATGGCCGGCTGGGCGCTAATCTTGTTGGGCTATGCCGGATATCTGTTGTTCGTCCGCAAGAATGCCGGCATTCCATCCAGGGTCTTTGCCTCGCTGTTGGCCATCTTGGGTTTACTGCAAGTAGTTGGTGTCAGCACCGGCGGCCGTGATGTCTTTTCGCCGGTAGCCCATCTGCTCGGCACGCAGCAGCAGGGCGTCAAATTCACCCGCATACGTTCGATAGCTGAACTGGACCAGGCCCTGGCGCAATCCAAGGGTAAAACCGCGGTGCTGGATTTTTATGCCGACTGGTGCGTGTCCTGCAAGGAAATGGAAAAACTGACTTTTACCGACCAGAAGATCAAACCCCGGCTGGATGACATGCTGTTGCTGCAAGTCGACGTTACCGCCAATAGTGCCGACGACAAGGCCCTGCTGAAGCGTTTCAACCTGTTCGGCCCGCCGGGCATCATCTTTTTCGACAAGCAAGGCCAGGAGATTCAGGGCGGCCGGGTTATCGGTTACCAAAATCCGGAGAAGTTCGCCGCTTCCCTCGGGAGAGTCGAGGGCGTGTGACGTTTATATGTGCCGGCAGTTATAAGCATTTAACAATTATATTGTTGAATATGCATTCTGCAGGCGGTATATTGAAAGTCTTAGTCTAAATATTGGAGAACAACATGACATTGCGTTTAGGTGATACCGCTCCCGATTTTGTACAAGACTCTTCCATCGGTAAAATCAAATTCCACGAATGGGCGGGAGATTCCTGGGTGGTCTTGTTCTCGCATCCGGCCGACTTCACGCCTGTGTGCACGACAGAACTGGGCCTGACCGCCAAGCTGAAGCCGGAATTCGACAAACGCAATGTCAAGGCGATTGCGCTGTCGGTTGACCCGGCGGAGACCCATCTGCAATGGATCAAGGATATCGAGGAAACGCAAAAGACCGTGGTTGGATTCCCTATCATTGCCGACGCCGACCGTTCGGTCTCCGGCCTGTACGACATGATCCATCCCAACCAGTCGGAAACCGCGACGGTGCGTTCGCTGTTCGTGATTGACCCGAAGAAAAAAGTGCGCCTGATCATCACCTATCCGATGAGCACGGGCCGCAATTTTGATGAAGTGCTGCGCGTGATCGACGCCTTGCAACTGACCGACAAGCATACCGTGGCGACCCCCGGCAACTGGCGCGACGGCGACGACGTGATCATTCCTTTGTCGGTGCAGGATCCGGACGTGATCAAGCAAAAATATCCTAAGGGCTTCACTGCAGCACGCCCCTATCTGCGCGTTACTCCGCAGCCTAACAAGTAAGTATCCATCAAAGAAAGCAGAAAGCGCCCGATGGGCGCTTTCTGCTTTTTGCGAGGCTTATTCCACCGGCTCCGGCATGATCATCTCTGCATAGTCATACAAGGCGCCCAGTATCGCTTCTTCCCGCTCGCCGGCAGTTTCTGACAGCACGTCAATCTGGCTAAAGTAGTCGTCCACCGTCAATGCGTTCGCATAGCCGTCATACAATCGGGCGGCGCGGTGCTCTTCCCATTGCTGTCTTTCTTCCGGCGACAGGCTATCCAGGAAATTGCGCGCGCGATAACGGAATAAGAGCTCGGTCAGTCTTGCATCCTGGAAGCCCGGCCTGGCCTTGGCCAGTTGCTCAACACTAAGCTGGCGCAATTCATTCAACTGGCGGCGATCGGCATTGCCGACGAAGCCGCCATACAAATCCTCATCCACGTCCATTGATTCGGCCGCAGGCCGGTCGAATACCTGTTGCCAGATCGCACCCATGTCCGGACCGGCCAGCGCCAGTTGCGCATGGTGCTGTATCTGCGCAAAGTCCAAGCCCCATTGCTGCGCTTTGGCGGCACTCAGGGTATTCATATTGCCTATCACTACCGGCGATTTATTCAGGTGTATGGTTTTCACCGGCAAGCGGCTGACGCCCTCCGGCAGCGCATCCGCCTTGCTGAACATGCGGGTCTGGATGCTGGCCGCATCCAGCGTAAACAATTCACTAGGATCCTGCGTCAAATCCCAGGCGATGACTTCATTCTTGTTTTGCGGATGCATGGCTAAAGGCCACATCGCGGTAATGCAGCCGCGCTCAACCGGTATCATGCCCGATACGTGTAGGAAGGGCTTGCGCGCCGGCAAGCCTATCTCCGCCGACACACGGTCTTTCTTGTGCAGGGCCAGGCAAAAGTCAAACAGCTTGGGCTGGTGCTGCCGTATCAGCCTGGCCAGCGCGATGGTCGCGCGCACGTCAGACAAGGCATCATGCGCGGCCTCATGCACGAGGCCGTTGGCTGCGCTCAGGTGTTCCAGCTTGAAGCTGGGGCGGCCGTCTTCATGCTTGGGCCAGTTGATGCCATCCGGCCGCAGCGCAAAGGTGGTGCGCACCATGTCCAGGATATCCCAGCGGCCGCACTGGTTTTGCCATTCGCGCGCATACGGATCGATCAGGTTGCGCCAGAACATGAAGCGTGTGATTTCGTCGTCGAAGCGTATCGTGTTGTAGCCTACACCTATGGTGCCGCTTTGCGAAAACGCCTGCTCTATCCTGGCCGCAAACTGGTATTCGGGGATGCCGCGTTGCAGGCAGGTTTGCGGCGTGATGCCGGTGATCAGGCAGGCTTCCGGGTTGGGCAGGAAGTCCGGCGCCGGTTGGCAATACAGCATGATGGGTTCGCCGATTTCATTGAGGTCCGCATCGGTGCGTATCGCCGCAAATTGCGAAGGACGGTCGCGGCGCGCTTGCGCGCCGAAGGTTTCATAGTCGTGCCAGAGAAAGGTGTGTTCGGACATGGAGAGGTTTCAGTGAAGAGGGGCGGGAGTATGGTCGAAGGACGGTGGCATGCCTATATCCTGTCTTCCAGGTAGCGCCTGCTGCGGAAATAGACCAGCAGGACAACCACGATGAACAGCATGATCCCCATCGTGATCCAGAAGCCGGACGCATGTTTCAGCAAGGGCATGACTTCAAAATTCATGCCGAAGATGCCGGTGATCAGCGTTAGCGGCATGAATAGCGCGGTGATCACGGTCAGCGTGCGCATGATTTCGCTGGTGCGGTGCGCCATCGCGGCAAAGTGGATTTGCACCGCCGACTCCAGCGAGGCTTCCAGTCTGCGCGCGTGGTTCAATACGCGGCTGATATGTTCTATCACATCATTGGTGCGCACCAGCAGCAAATCCTTGGCCTGGCTATTGCCGTCATGGGTATCGACGATATGGTCGCGCAATTCCTGCATCGCGTCGTGCTGTTCTTCGCACAGGCTGTCCAGCTTGCGCAACTCTATGCGCGAGTCCAGCAAGGTCAGCCAGTTGTTGAACGGCCGGCGCGGATCCAGCAGCGCATGCTGCCAGCGATCCAGCTGCTGCGTCAACGGCTGGCGCAATTCCAGGTACTGGTCCACCATTGCATTCAGCAAACGCAGCATCAGTTCTTCCGGTGAAGTCGGCAGGCGGCTGGAATGCGTGCTGCCGTCCGTTTTTACCTTGTACTCCAGCAAGCGGGTGCGTATGTTTTCTATGGTGCGGCTCTTGGTCGAGCGCACCGTGACCAGCGCCTTGTTCATCAGCAGAAAAGACACAGGCTGGGTCGCCAGCTTGTTCAGCGCCGCCGGCATCTTGCGTTTCAGTAGCTCTGCAGGGCTGTCGGCCGGTTTCGCTGCCGCTTCACCATTCAGCGCCAGCTTGCGGAACACCACCATTTCATAGTCCTGGGTCGAATCGAAGTACGAAGGATGGCTCAGGTTGGTGACGTCTTTCAAATGCAGGTCATAGATGTGGGTACCGGTAATGCGCGCGACTTTGGCGCGCCAGGCTTCCGGATCGGCGTTGACCTCGTCATGGCAGGTGTCCAGCCACAAAAAGCCATTGCCGCTGACTTCGGCGCAGACCGGTTGTTCAGCCGGATTCAGCGTCACCTGATTTTCGTTAATGTACAGGATGTCCATAGTGATCGCGATGTTTGAAAATGGGCCACAGTGCGCACAGAGAAGCGATGCAGATCACGACGATGACGGCTTGCGCCGTCGCAGACAATGGGACTGTGCCAAACCAGCTGCCGCTCAGCACGACGATCAGCAGGCTGGCCAGCAAGCGGACTGCCTCCAGCGGCAGATAGGGCCGGCGTTGCTCCATCAGGCCGCCGACTATCCACAGGCCGGCTACCAGCCAGATCGCATATGCCAGGCCCGAGCCGAAGGATGCGTCGTTATAGGCGGTAAGGAAGTGGGTAGTGACTTGCAGGATCAGCACAAACTGCACCAGGCAATACCACATGCGGGCGCCGTTCAGCGCAGGATCGTAGAGCGGACGGTTGATGTCGAAAGCCTTGGACGGGTAAGCGGCGGCGACATCTGCCGGACGCCAGCCCGGCGGCCGGAACCAGATCTGCACTTTATCTGCCCAGCGCCTGGCGCGCCAGGCATCCAGCGCCACCGCCTTGTATACCTCCAGGTTGGCCCACAGCGGATTCCAGCTGCGCAGCGGGCTGCGGGTGCCATACACGACAGGATGTTCATCCATTTCATCGATGAAGGTGCCGAACAGCCGGTCCCACAGGATCAGGATGCCGCCATAGTTCTTGTCCAGGTAGATGTCGTTGACCGCATGGTGTACGCGATGGTTGGACGGCGACACAAACACGCGGTCAAACCAGCCCAGCTTGCCGATCTGCTGCGTATGCACCCAGAACTGGTACAGCAAGTCTATCAGCGCGATGATGATGAAAATTTCTACCGGATAACCAAGCACGGCCAGCGGCAGGTAAAAAATCCAGCCGAACAGGGAGCCGGTGCTGGTTTGCCGCAGGGCAGTGCTCAAATTGTATTCCTCGCTCTGATGGTGCACCACATGCGCCGCCCACAGCAATGAGGTTTCGTGCCCCATGCGATGCAGCCAGTAATACAGGAAGTCATACAGCAACAGGCCGGATACCCAGACCCAGATATTGTCGGCAGGCAGCTTGAATACGGAAAAATGCGCAAACACCCACGCATAGACGCCGACCGCCAGCACTTTCAGGAATACGCCGACAATCTGGCTCATGATGCCCAGGCTCAGGCTGTTCAGCGTATCGTTCAGGCGATAGGTGTTGCGGCTACGCTTGATGCCGACGATCAGTTCTATCGCAATAAACAGGAAAAACACCGGGCTCGCAAAGGTGATGATTTTTTCTTGCATGATGTGTCGTTTGCCTGATGGGTAACAAGGGTTGACGGAGGAGCCTGTCAGGGCGCCGCTTGCCGGGCTTTAACCGAGTTGGCGATGCACCACAGCGCGGGGTAATAGCTGCCCAGGATGAACAGTGCGGAAAACGGCAAAGGCGCATGGAAGCGGTTATACGCAAGCAGCGTGTCGGACAACATGAACAACAGGCCGCCAGCCGCCGCCAGCCTGCTCGCCGGCGTCTGCAAATAGCGATAGCGGGTAATTGCCTGCGCGCTCATCGTCAACAGGCAGATGACGTAGGCGAGTACCGGCATGCGCAAGGCGCTGCTCAGGCCCGGCCATAAAATAAACAGGTTCGCTGCGCCCAGCAAGCCTACGGCCAGGAAAATCAGCGGCTTGCCGAATAGCCTGCTGTCGCCGGTGAAGGCGCGCAGGAAGCACAGGTGCGCGCACAGGAAGCTGCCCAGTCCGAACAGGAAGCCGCCGGCCATTACGCTGGCCGGCAACATCAGGAAGATATCGCCGGCCAGTGAAAACAGGATGCCCAGCATGACTGCCGCGCGATAGCGCCCGCTGATGGCAGGGCGGCTGCCCCAGGCGATGCCGAAGATCAGCAAGGTAGTCAGCGGTTTGAAGCAATAGTGCAGCCAGATCATCTTGTCTTGCGCGCCGGACCCGTACAAGGCCAGACCGGCGCAGACGGCTATCAACAGCGTTTGCGTGCGCAAACCCGATACTGCCGATGCCGACGAGGCTGGCGCTATTGCGTTCATGAACTATGCTTGAGCAGGCGGGCGACGTCGCGCGCAAAGTAAGTCAGGATGCCGTCGGCGCCGGCACGCTTGAAGGCCAGCATGGATTCCATCATCGTCTTGTTATGGTCCAGCCAGCCGTTTTGCGCGGCGGCCTTGATCATTGCGTATTCGCCGCTGACCTGATAGGCAAAGGTCGGCACCTTGAACTCATCCTTCACGCGGCGCACGATGTCCAGATAGGGCATGCCGGGTTTGACCATCACCATGTCCGCGCCTTCAGCTAGGTCCAGCGCCACTTCGCGCAGCGCTTCGTTGCTGTTGGCCGGGTCCATCTGGTAGCTGGCCTTGTCGCTCTTGCCCAGATTGGCTGCGGAACCCACCGCATCGCGGAAGGGACCATAAAATGCCGATGCATATTTGGCCGAATACGCCATGATGCGGGTGTGGGTGAAATTATTGCTTTCCAGTGCATGGCGGATCGCGCCTATGCGGCCGTCCATCATGTCGCTGGGGGCCACAATGTCGACCCCGGCTTCCGCTTGCACCAGCGCCTGCCTGACCAGCATTTCGGTAGTTTCATCGTTCAGTACATAACCGTCCGCATTCAGCAGGCCGTCCTGGCCGTGGCTGGTGTACGGATCCAGTGCAACGTCGGTCAGGATGCCCAGTTCCGGAAAGCGGCTTTTCAGTTCCCTGACGGCGCGCGGGATCAGGCCCTTGGGATTAGTGGCTTCTACCCCGTCCGGTGTTTTCAGCGCTGGATTGATGGCGGGGAAGAGCGCCAGCACGGGAATGCCCAGGGCTACGCAGTCTTCCGCTACTTGCAGCAATAAATCTACCGATACCCTTTCCACGCCAGGCATGGATGCCACTTTCTCCCGCTGGTTGATACCTTCGATGACGAACACCGGGTAAATCAGGTCGGATGGCGTAACCACGTTTTCACGCATCAGTGCGCGGGAGAATACGTCCTTGCGCATGCGGCGCATGCGTATGGCTGGGAACTGGGCAGGTTTTGTAGGCGACATGGCGATACTCTTGATAAGTACGGGTAAATGCACACTGCGTGCAAAAAATTTAATTCAGGGTAATGAAACTTTTTTACAGATGCAAGCTCTTAGAAGGAGGTTTCAGAAACCTACCGCTGTTCCTCCCTAAGCGGGCGCCGGGTGACCCTATTCAATCCGGCGTTATTGCCCTGGCCATTATTTGCGCCGGGGTTTTTTTTGTGCGGTGGCCTGTTGCAGCCAGACTATAGGTCGGGCTGCAAACCAGACTGCATTCTATCAATGTTGCCGTAAGCAAGTTGGTGCAAGTGCAAAATCGCGGAGTAGGGGAGGGTTGGGTGGCTAAGCTGAACAGCGCCGAAGTGGCGCCCCTCAAATATTTTTTTGTTTGAGGGGCTGAAGGCGATTGTCAAGGCGCGGGATGATCCGTTTCAGCGTCAGGTTCTATCGCTACAGGCGGCAGATCCAGGCCCAGCAATTGCTGGATTTTGGCATCCGCCTCTTCTATGCCTTCGCGCTTCAATGCCGAGAACAGCTGCACGGTGAAGGGGAAGGCTTGCCCCTGCGCATCCACGTAGCTGGACAATACCGTGCGCGCCAGGCGCAGCGCATTGGCGGATTCATTCTTGTTCAGCTTGTCTGACTTGGTCAGGATGCAATGGATAGGGCGGCCGCTGGGCGCAAACCATTCCAGCATCTGGATATCCAGTTCGGTAAACGGACGGCGGGAGTCCATGATCAGGATCAGGGCCGCCAGCTGGTCGCGCCTCTGGACATAGGCGCCCAGCAGTTTATTCCAGTGGTCCTTGGCTGCTCCCGGCACTTCGGCATAGCCGTAACCTGGCAAATCCACCAGCAAGGCACGGATCTCATCGACCCGGGTTTCATCCTTGCGATGCTGGCCCACGTGGGCACCGCCTATCGAGAAATAATTGATGTGCTGGGTGCGGCCCGGGGTCTTGGACGCAAAGCAAAGTTTTTTCTGGTTGCACAGGGTATTGATGGCGGTGGATTTGCCGGCGTTGGAACGGCCTGCGAAGGCGACTTCGGGCACTGTCGTGCTGGGCAAATCGCGCAAATGATTCACAGTCGTAAAAAAGCGGGCTTGCCAGAGGATGGACATAAGAATTAGAAATACAATAGAAATACGTTAAATCGGGAGGTCCTGCTGTGTTGCAACACAGACATCTCTTGAGGTAAGAGAGGGACGAAGTTCATTGTTAAATCAATGCAAAGAACTTCCCTAATGGAAAAATGCAACAGAAGTAAGCAAAAACGCTATAAAGCTATTGTACAATAAGGGGTTACGTATTGGGCAGTTGTATAAAGCGGGTATAAATGCGTGTCCAATCTATGTTTTTGCCTTTTTTATATTAAAAATCGGCAAAAATGTGCTCCAGATAGCTGTGTTGTTAGTGTGCGTCGCCAACAGGGCAGATTTCCATTATTTAGTCTCAGGGTGTTTGAATGAACCGTGCTTTTTTACCGTTTTTGAAGTCTCTCGGCATCGCGATTCTGGCGGTGTCTTCCGTTGCATACGCAAACGAAGAACCTAAGGCCGCCAAGGCAGATCCTGCAAAAGGCGAGGCCTTGTACACCAACGGTGACGCGGCCCGCAATATCACCGCCTGCGTATCTTGCCATGGCGCTGCCGGCAACTCGACTATTTCGACCAATCCCAAACTGGCCGGCCAGCACGAGGCCTATCTCGCCAAGCAACTGGACAACTTCAAAGGCCCGGACCGCAATAATGCGATCATGACCACTTTTGCAAAAGCCATGACTGCAGATGACGTCAAAAACGTCGCTGCGTTCCTGAGCGTGCAAAAACCTAAGGCCGGCGCGGCAAAGAACAAGGATACTGTAGAGCTGGGCAAGCAGATCTACCGTGGCGGCATCGCCGAAAAGAACGTGCCAGCCTGTGCCGGTTGCCACAGCCCGAATGGCGCCGGCATCCCGGCGCAATTCCCGCGTATCGCCGGCCAGCACCAGGATTATACCCATGCACAGCTGGTCAGCTTCGGCGCCGGCACGCGTAAAAACAGCATACAGATGACAACTATCGCCAAGCGCATGTCTGACGAAGAAATGAAGGCAGTTTCCGATTACGTCGCTGGTTTGAAATAAGCCAGCCGTTAAAGGCAGGGCATACAATTGGAGGGGGTGGCGCAAGCCGCCCCCTCTTTTCCATTCCGGCTTTGATTTGCGGTGAGCGGGTTTGGGCGAGGCGCTTTACAATAGCGGCTGCGCAAATCAGGAGCTGACATGATCGGTGCAGCTCCGTGACGTTTTGCCATGCATGAGCACTGCTCACGCATGGCTGCACATATTAGACAGATAATCAGACCGCTACTCAGGGTCTTTAGGTTCCCATGGATATAAGTACTGACGGATTGCAACTGGACACCCGGCGCCGCTGGCTGGCCACTGCAGTGGAATTGTTTTCATCGATGCGTTTCGCGATCAGCCTGCTGGTACTGATTGCGATTGCCGCCACCATCGGTACCGTGCTCAAGCAAAATGAGCCTATGCCGAATTACATCAACCAGTTCGGCCCGTTCTGGTTTGACGTGTTTGGCAAGTTGAGCCTATATGCGGTCTATTCAGCCTGGTGGTTCCTGCTGATCATGGCTTTCCTGGTGCTTTCCACCAGCCTTTGCATTATCCGCAATGCGCCGAAAATGCTGAAGGACATGCGCAGCTGGCGGGAAAATGTGCGCGAGCAATCCTTGCGCAACTTCCACCACAAGGCGGAATGGCATAGTGAGGCATCGCGTGCCGACTTGCAGCAGCAATTGACTGCGCATATCGACAGGGTAGGCTATCGCTACAAGGTAGTGGAAAAAGAAAATGCGACGCTGATCGCCGCCAAACGCGGTGCGGCAAACAAGTGGGGTTATATCTTTGCCCACAGCGCGATAGTGATCATCTGTATCGGCGGCATGCTTGATTCCGATATGCCTATACGCTTTCAGCAATGGTTCATGGGCAAGGTGCCGTTTGACGGTAGCGGCGTGATTGCCCAGATTCCGGAGAAACACCGGCTGCCGCTGTCCAATCCTACTTTCCGCGGCAATACGCTGATCCCCGAGGGAACTGCCAGCGAGACGGCGATCATTCCGCAGCAAACCGGGGTGCTGATCCAGGACCTGCCGTTCACGATACAGCTGAATAAGTTCATTATCGAGTATTACTCTACCGGCATGCCCAAGCTGTTTGCCAGCGAAGTGGTGGTCAGGGATCACGAGACCGGCAAGACCTTTCCAGCCACGATCAAGGTCAACGAACCGCTGATCTATAAAGGCATTGCAGTATATCAATCCAGTTTTGAAGATGGCGGCAGCCATTTGAAATTGACCGGCTATCCGATGACGGGCATGAAATCGGTGCCGTTCGCGATGTCCGGCGACGTCGGCGGCGTTACGCCCTTAAAGAACAGCAATGGCAATGACTATACGGTGGAGTGGTCGGGCTTCAGGGCTGCCAATGTGGAAAACATGTCCAAGAACGGGCAGGATGTGCGCGCAGTCAATGCCAAGCAAAGCTTTAATGAGCAATTCAGCACTGACCTGGACAAGCACCTGGGTTCTGCCGCCAAGAATGCGAACAACAAGGACCTGAAGAACGTCGGCCCCAGCGTGCAATACAAATTGCGCGACAAGAACGGGCAAGCGAAGGAGTTCAATAACTATATGCAGCCTATGCTGATCGACGGTGCGTATATGTTCCTGGCCGGCACCCGCGATACGCCGTCGGAAGCATTCCGCTATCTGCGCATTCCCGCCGACGACGACGATACGGTTATAGAATGGATGCGTCTGAGAGCCGCCATCGCCAATCCTGAGTTGCGCGCGCTGGCGGCGCAACGCTACGCCGACCGCGCGATGCCGGATGCCAAGGAGCAGTTGCAAAAGCTGCGCGAACAATTGTCCGAGTCGTCCAAAAAAGGCTTGTCGATATTTGCCGGCGACGGCCAGGTATCGGGTTATTTCGCCGTATCCAGATTCCTGGAACAGATTCCAGCAGCGGACCAGGAAAAAGCGGCCGACGTTTTCATGAAAATACTGAACGGCAGCCTGTGGGACTTGTGGCAGGTTGCGCGTGAAAAAGATGGCTTGCCGGCGGTGGCGCTGGATGAAAAACACGCGCGCTTCTTGCAACTGGCGACCAATGCGATTTCCGATTCTTTCCTGTACGGGGCGCCGGTTTATCTGCAATTGAGCGGCTTTGACGAGGTCAAGGCGTCGGTGCTGCAAGTAACCCGTTCGCCGGGCAAGAAGGTGGTATATCTCGGCTGCCTGTTCCTGGTGCTGGGGGTGTTTTCGATGTTCTATATCCGCGAGCGGCGCCTGTGGATCTGGATCCGGGACGGCAATCCGGAATCCGGTGCGGGAGCGCATGCACTGATGGCCCTGAGTTCGCAACGCAAGACCCTGGATTTCGAGCGCGAATTTGAAGACTTGAAGCTGCAGCTGCTGCAAGGAAAGAACCCGATAACGTCGGCAGCGCATTAACGGGCGTAATCGACTAAACTATCAAGCTATTGCAACTAGACATTCACGGCCCGCTGCCTGTCGCGCGGGCTTATGAAAAAAGCAGCAAAACTATTTGGCCCGCGATGCAGGACCACCAGGAAACATGATGGAAATTACACAAAGCTACACTCCCTACCAGGGCTATTTCAAGCGCTTGTCCATACTGGACTGGCTGTACGCGGCGGTATTGGCCACCGCTGCGCTGTTTGCGCTGAACCGCTATGGCGCGCATATGGATGTGTATGAAAAAGGCATCTTGCTGCTGGCCGCGCCGACTTTCGCGTGGCTGGGCTGGAACTGGAAGCCGGTGCGCGTGCTGCTGCTGATCCTGGCGGTATTGGCCCTGTTTGCGATCAGCCTGTATGGCGGCTCGCTGGACATGGCGAACAAGAAATTTTTCCTGAAATACCTGCTCTCCAGCCAGTCGGCGATTTTGTGGATGAGTTTCCTGTTTGTGTTGTCGACAGTGTTCTACTGGGGCGGCCTGGTCGCGCGCTCCGGCTTCGGCTCTTCGGTAGGCTCTACGCTGTGCTGGGCGGCCGTGGTGATGGGATTCACCGGCATGCTGGTGCGCTGGTATGAGTCTTATCTGATAGGCAGCGACGTCGGCCATATTCCTGTGTCCAACCTGTATGAAGTATTCATCCTGTTTTCGATGATTACCGCATTGTTTTACCTGTATTACGAACAACAATACAAGACCCGCCAGCTGGGACCTTTTGTATTGCTGGTGATTACCGCTGCGGTCGGCTTTTTGCTGTGGTACACGATACAGCGCGATGCTGCGGAGATCCAGCCGCTGGTGCCTGCCTTGCAAAGCTGGTGGATGAAGATCCATGTGCCGGCCAATTTCATCGGTTACGGCACCTTCTCGCTGGCGGCGATGGTGTCGGTGGCCTATCTGCTGAAGTCCCACGGTTATCTGCAAGACAGATTGCCCGCGCTGGAAGTGCTGGATGACGTGATGTACAAGGCGATTGCGGTCGGTTTTGCCTTCTTCACCATCGCGACTATATTGGGCGCCTTGTGGGCTGCCGAAGCCTGGGGTGGCTACTGGTCCTGGGATCCAAAAGAAACCTGGGCCCTGATCGTCTGGCTGAACTATGCGGCCTGGCTGCATATGCGCCTGATGAAGGGCTTGCGCGGCCGTGTGGCCGCCTGGTGGGCCTTGGTGGGCTTGCTGGTGACAACTTTCGCTTTCCTCGGCGTGAATATGTTCTTGTCCGGCTTGCACTCTTACGGCACCTTGTAAGATTGCTTGCGCATCTGCCTGCGCTGCCGCCCCGGCGGCTATGCGAGCATTGAACATTTTTGCCTATTCAACAAGAATAAGCCGGCCTGATGTGACAAATTGTATCGGGCGTGTAAGTTTCCGCTGGCGTTAGCGACTCATGTGCAACTATTGATGATCCCGGGTATCAAACAGCTACGATAGCTGCATCAATAGTTTCTTCTTTTTACAGAACGCATCTCGTCGGCAACCGGTTTTATTTGCTGCCGGATGAAGCGAACACCGGAGTCATCATGCTGATCAAACGCAGTCCCAATGGCATAGACCTGCCTTACTCTTCCGAAATCACGCCGCGCGAGGTGTATGAGTCGCGCCGTAGTTTTATCCGCCGGTTGGCGGTGGGTTCCATCGCCGGCGGCAGCCTGCTGGAAATGGCGGCGCGCGAGGCCTTTGCACAGACGCCGGGCGCGCAGAAATTGACGGCCGCGGCCAATTCGGCATATATGCTGATGGACAAGAAGACAGCCTATAAAGACGCGACTACCTACAATAATTTTTATGAATTCGGCACCGACAAGGCTGAGCCCGCGCAAAATACCGGAACATTGAAAACACGCCCGTGGTCGATCTCGATCGAGGGCGAAGTCAAGAAACCGATGACGCTGGACCTCGACAGCCTGTTGAAGCTGGCGCCGCTGGAAGAGCGCGTGTACAGGCTGCGCTGCGTCGAGGGCTGGTCCATGGTGATCCCATGGACAGGTTATTCGCTGTCCAACCTGATCAAGAAGGTTGAGCCCACCGGTAACGCCAAGTTCATCGAATTCGTCACGCTAGAAGACAAGAAGCAGATGCCGGGACAGCGCCGTGCTGTGCTGGAGTGGCCATATGTAGAGGGTTTGCGCATGGATGAGGCGAACCACCCGCTGGCGCTGCTGACCTTCGGCATGTACGGCGAGGTGCTGCCCAACCAGAACGGCGCGCCGGTACGGATAGTCCTGCCATGGAAATACGGCTTCAAGTCGGCCAAGTCCATCGTCAAAATCCGCTTTACCAAAGAGCAGCCGAAAACTGCGTGGAATCTTGCCGCAGCCAATGAATACGGTTTTTATTCGAACGTAAATCCTGAGGTCGACCACCCGCGCTGGTCGCAAGCGACCGAGCGCCGCATCGGGGAAGACGGTTTGTTTACCAAGAAACGCAAGACTTTGATGTTCAACGGTTATAGCGAAGTGGCGTCTTTGTACGCCGGCATGGATTTGAAGAAATTTTATTGAACCTCGTAGTTCTTTCGTCTGATAACAGCATGCTCAATCCCACTCCCAAGCAAATCACGCTACTGAAAGCTGTTGTATTTGTATTGGCGCTTTTGCCTTTTATCCGTCTGGTGGTTTTTACCGTGCTGGATAAGCTGGGCGCCAATCCGGTGGAGTTCATCACCCGCAATACCGGCGACTGGACCTTGTATTTTCTGTGCATCACCTTGGCGGTCACGCCTTTGCGTAAGCTGAGCAAATGGAACTGGCTGATCAAGTTCCGCCGTATGACGGGCTTGTATGCATTCTTTTATGCGGCGCTGCATTTCACGACCTTTTTATGGTTCGACCACTTTTTCGATATCGATGAAATGTGGAAGGACGTCGTCAAGCGGCCTTTCATAACCGTGGGCTTTACTGCTTTCGTGCTTCTGATCCCGCTGGCTGCGACCAGTACCAACGGCATGGTCAGGCGCCTGGGCGGCAAGCGCTGGTTGTGGATACACAGGCTGATATATCTGATCGCGCCGCTGGGCATCTTGCACTATTTCTGGATGAAGGCCGGCAAGCATGACTTTGCCCAGCCTTTCCTGTACGGCTCGATAGTCGCCGTGCTGCTGGCACTGAGGCTGGTGTGGCGCTGGCAAGGCAGGCGGGTCCGGACCCAGGTGCCGGCCTAGTAGATAGACTAAATTCCTAGTGGTTGCAAATTTGGCCGATTCCCGGCCAGACTTTCATGTCGCCATTGATGAGGACTGCAGCCAGATCAAGATGATTGGACGGCGAACAGATCTCCCCATCCAGCCAACACGAGGGCTGGTTCATGATATCCACTGAATCCCACTGTATTGGTATTGAATTCCACCTGTTGCTCGCCGGTGCCCCAGATCTTGGCGCTCAGTGGGCGGGCGGGTGGCAAGCGCGAATTTGATAAGCAAGCTGGAAAAAAGTAAGATGCTGGGCTTGCCTTGCGTTAAATCTTCTCCGTCGGCACGGATAATCATAATCGCCATCTATGACAGCATTTCTATTGCGTGAACAAGAGCTACCCCGGCGGCTGCAACGCTGGGCCTTGCGAATACTGGGATTAATGGGCTGGCGTGTCAGGTTTCAGTCCCTGCCCGGGCCACGTGGGGTAGTTGTGGTGTATCCGCACACCTCCAACTGGGACGTGCTGGTAGGAGTGCTGGCCAAATGGGCCATAGGAGAGCCGTTCCGCTTCGTCGCCAAATCATCTCTATTTGAAGGCCTTACCGGCGCGACTATAGGGCGCCTGCTGCGCCGCTTGGGCGGGGAGCCGATTGAGCGTGGTGTCGCCACCGGATCCATCTCCCGGCTGGCGGACAAGATCAACGCGTCGGAGTGGTTCTGGCTGGCGATTACGCCGGAGGGGACGCGCAGCTACAAGCCGCATTGGCGTAGCGGCTTTTACCATATTGCGCTGGCGGCCGGAGTGCCGGTAGGCTGCGCCTATTTCGATTTTGCGAAAAAAGAAGTTGCGCTGGTCGACTATCTGGAGTTGAGCGGCGATCCCTTGGCCGATATGGAGAAGATTCGAGCCGTATATGCCGGCAAGCAGGGTTTGCGGCCAGAGCTGGCTTCCAGCATCGTATTGCGCCAGGATGGGGCCGGCAAGGAATTGCCTTAGCCGTCTTAGTTGCCGTTTCCTTCAGCCGGTGGCGTTTGCTTGACCGGCACCGACACGTCAGCCGGGATGCCGGATGGCGTAGCGCTGGCCGGTGCTTGCTTGGCGGTCGCTATGCCCGCTGGTTTCTTCGGCAAATATAGCGGGCCCTTTTGCCCGCAAGCAGTCAGGCCGCCTAGTGCCAGGATCAGGACTGTCGCGGCAGGGGTGAGTGTGTGCTTCTTCAAAATAGTGAACACCGTATAGAATGGCGGTTTATCGATGCGGTGGAGTGTAGCATGACTGAAACAGAATTTTTGAGCCTGGCCGACGCAACTTTACGCCAGGTGGAGGATGCATTTGACCGGGCATACCAAAATGATACCCTGGATGTCGAATGCCGCCGCAGCGGCAATGTGCTGGAAGTGGAGTTCGTCGATAACGGCTCCAAGCTGATTGTGAATAGCCAGGCGCCTATGCAGGAAATGTGGGTGGCGGCGCGCTCCGGCGGTTTCCACTATAAGTACGATGGCCAGAAGTGGCTGAATACTCGCGACGGCTCGGAATTATTTGCCACTTTGTCCGGCATTGCACAGGAACAGGGCGGCGGCGCCCTGTAGTTTGAATTTGCTAAGCGTTTTCCGACATTAATTGGTGTTGTTATTGCTGCCGGTAGCGGCGCCTTCCTCTATCACTGGCGGCGCTTCTGCATCACCCAGGCTGTGTATGCTGGCGGCAGGCGGATTTTCCGCATAGAAATAATCGCCCTCTGCCTGGATAATGCCGGGCGGCACCGGCCTTTCTTCCATTGGAATATCTTTCAGCGCGCGCTGCATATAGCCTATCCAGATAGGCAGGGCCAGGCCGCCGCCGGTTTCGCGGTTACCCAGATTGCGCGGCTGGTCGAAGCCTATCCAAGCAATCCCCACCAGCTTGGCCTGATAGCCGGCAAACCAGGCATCGAAAGAATCATTCGTGGTGCCGGTCTTGCCCGCCAGATCGGTGCGCTTCAGCACCATCGCCTTGGCGGCAGTGCCGTACCTGACGACGTCCTTCAGCATGCTGTCCATCAGGAAGGCATTACGCTCATCGATGACGCGATTGCTTTCATCCCCGGCTTTTTCCGGCGCAGCCGCAGTCAGTACCTTGCCGCTGCTGTCGGTAATTTTCGAGATCAGGTAGGGATTGATCTTGTAGCCGCCATTGGCGAACACCGCGTAGGCGCCAGCCATTTGCAGTGGCGTTACCGCACCGGCGCCTAGCGCCAGGGTCAGGTAGGGGGGATTTTTTTCCGGCAAAAAGCCGAAGCGGCTAGTGTATTCTTGGCCGTACTTGGCGCCTACCTTGTGCAGGATGCGGATCGAGATCATGTTCTTGGATTTGGTCAAACCCTTGCGCATGGTCATCGGGCCTTCGTATTTGCCGTCGTAATTTTTGGGCTCCCAGGCCTGTCCGCCGGTTTGCCCGGAATCGAAACTGATGGGTGCGTCGTTGATGATGGTGGCCGGCGACAGGCCTTTTTCCAGCGACGAGGAATAAATGAAGGGCTTGAAGCTGGAGCCCGGCTGGCGCCATGCTTGCGTCACATGGTTGAATTTGTTCATGTTGTAGTCAAAACCGCCGACCAGGGCGCGGATCGCACCGTCGGTGGTGCTGGCGGCGACGAAGGCAGACTGGACTTCCGGTATCTGGGTAATATTCCAGTTTTTCCCTTCCTGCATCACGCGGATGACAGCGCCGCGCTGTATGCGCTTGTTGGCCGGCGCAGTGCTCGACAGGCCGCTGGCGCCGAAAGTGAGACCGGGACCGGTAATCTGGATTTCTTCACCTGAAGATAAGACCGCCCTGACCAGCTTGGGCGAGGCTTCCAGCACCATCGCGGCGATGATGTCGTCGCTGTCGCCATGCTCCGCCAGTTCTTTCTCTATCGCTTCGTCGGCGGCTTCCTTGCCTTTCGGGATTTCGATGATGGCTTCCGGACCGCGGTAAGGATGGCGCTTTTCATATTCCATGACGCCCTTGCGCAGCGACAGGTAGGCGGCATCCTGGTCGGCCTTGGTGATGGTCGTGTAGACGTTCAGGCCGCGGGTGTAGGTTTCTTCCTTGAATTGTTCGTACACCAGTTGCCTGGCCATTTCCGCGACGTATTCGGCATGGATGCCGAATTCTGCGCTATCGGTCTTGATATGCAGCTCTTCCGTCCTGGCATTTTCATATTGGGCCTCGGTAATATAGCCCAGCTGTTTCATGCGTAGCAGGATGTATTGCTGGCGTACCGCGGCCCGCTTGGGGTTGGCAACCGGGTTGTAGGCGGAAGGGGCTTTTGGCAGGCCGGCCAGCATCGCTGCTTCAGCGACTGTGATGTCTTGCAGCTTCTTGCCGAAATAAATCTGTGCCGCCGAGGAGAAACCGTAAGCACGCTGGCCCAGATAGATCTGGTTCATATAGATTTCCAGGATCTGATCCTTGCTCAGGTTTTGTTCTATCTTCCAGGCCAGCAAGACTTCGTAAATTTTGCGCTTGAAGGTTTGTTCGCTGGAAAGGAAAAAGTTGCGCGCGACCTGTTGCGTGATCGTGGATGCGCCCTGCTTGGCGCCGCCTGTCAGATTATGCAGCGCTGCACGGGTGATTCCCAGATAGTCGACGCCGCCATGCTCGTAAAAACGGTCGTCTTCTATTGCCAGCACGGCTTTTTTCATCACATCCGGAATTTCATTGAAGCGAACGACATTGCGTCTTTCCTCGCCGAATTCGGCGATCAGCATATTGTCTGCAGTAAACACCCTGAGCGGCATTTTGGGTCGATAACTGGTGATGGAGTCCAGTTCCGGCAGGTTCGGATAAGCCATGGTCAGTGCGAAACCGATAATCAACGCTCCGGCCAGGATCAAGCCTAGTAGCAGTCCGCCGGTGCCGAGCAGGATGCGCACTGCCAGGTTGCCTTTTTGGGGTGGTGGAGCTGATTTCTCCTTCTTGCGGGAGGCGGAAGAGTCTTTGACTGGCATATAAAGCAATTTCAGGAAAGTTGATCGCGGCACACATTATAACTTTAGCTGCGCGGCGCCTAGGTAAGTACCGGGATAGTACTGAGCTTTGCCCAAAAACGTGGCGATTTACGCTTCTTTTGGGGCCGAGTGGGGAAATGGCAACGCATTCGGTAGTGCTGGACGGAAAGTGCTTTACACAATTGGAAACTTATTGCTAGGATTTAATGTAAGCTTGGATAATTGTCTGCTAAATAGCGGTTTTTAAAAGAAATTTTGTCATCTAGGGCAACATCAAATGCCGAGTTTAGTTCTTGAATGCAACAAATAAAAAATGAAAACTAGCCACAATTTTTACATCTTGAAATAAGTTGTAGCGGTGGCGTAATGAATCGGTAGCAAAAAACTGACATAGTCGCGATTTCTTGCACATTTATGAGGTCAAGTCGGTTAGGCTGCTGTCCGTGCATATAGAATATTGATTAGAAGAAATAAAATGGCGTTTTTATGAGGGGATATCCTTGGCTCTAGATCTTGCATCATTGCTCGGCAGAAGAAATCCACCCCTGGTCGGTTTGGATATCAGTACTTCTGGCATTAAGCTCGTCGAGCTGTCCCTGAGCGCAAATAATTCATATAAGCTGGAACGCTATGGCTCCGAGCCGCTGCCGCGCGGTGCTGTTGTGGACGGCAATATAGAAAACATCGAACAGGTTTCTGAAGCGATCCGCCGCGTGATCAAGAAAAGCGGCACCAATGTCAAAAGCGCGGCACTGGCAATGCCGGCTTCTGCCGTTATCACCAAAAAAATCATCCTTGCCTCTCATCTGAGTGAGCAGGCGCTCGAAGTACAGGTTGAGTCCGAGGCCAACCAATATATCCCGTTTGCGATGGACGAAGTCAGCCTGGATTTTTGCGTGCTGGGCCCGGTCGCCAACTCGGAAGAGGATATCGAGGTCTTGCTGGCGGCTTCCCGCAAGGAAAAAATTGAGGACAGGGTGGCGGTCATAGAGGCCGCGGGCATGCAGGCCAAGGTCATGGATATCGAATCCTATGCGGCGAGGGCAGCTATCGACCGTTTGATAGAGCAGCAGCCAAATGCCGGACAGGACCAGATTTACGCCCTGTTCCAGGTTGGCGCCAAAACTACTTATATTTCCATATTGCTGAATGGCCAGGTCATTTATGAGCGCGATCAACAGTTTGGCGGCAATCAGCTGACCCAGGACATAGTACGCAATTACGGCCTCTCTTTCGAGGAGGCCGAGGCCAAGAAAAAGATAGGCGACCTGCCTGACAGCTACGAAATGGAATTGGTGGAGCCTTTCCTGGAAAGCGCGGCGCTGGAAGTGACGAGGGCGATCCAGTTCTTTTTCACGTCCACCCCCTATACCCGGGTGGATCAGATTTTCCTGGCCGGCGGCTGCGCCGTGATTCCCGGCCTGGTGGATATCGTTGCCGAGCGCACCAAAATATCCACTTCTGTCGTGAGCCCGTTCAAAGGTATGGATCTTTCTTCCAACGTCAATGAGAAATGGTTGCGCAATGACGCACCTTCCTACCTGGTTGCCTGCGGTCTGGCGATGCGGAGATTCGATTAATGATAAAAATTAACCTGCTTCCCCACCGCGAAGCGAAGCGCAAGCAATTAAAGAAGGATTTCTATTCCTTGCTGGCGCTGTCGGCCATTATTGGCGCGCTGATCGTCATCGCCGTTGGCGCTTACTATGCGGCGCAGATATCCGCCCAGAACGACAGGAATAACTTCATCAAAGCCGAGAATCTTAAGCTTGACGAAAAAATAAAAGAAGTGGCCAGCCTCAAGCAAGAAATTGACGGACTTAAAGCTCGTCAGCAGGCGGTTGAAGATTTGCAGGGAGACCGCAATCAGCCTGTCTATCTGCTGGATGAACTGGTCAAGCTGACTCCCGAGGGAGTTTATGTGCGCAATCTGAAGCAGGAAGGCCAGCGCGTTATTTTGACAGGCTATGCACAGTCGAATGAGCGTGTGTCGGAATTCCTGCGCAATCTTGGTAATAAGTCGCCGTGGATGAACAAGCCTGACCTGGTCGAAATCAAGTCTGCAGGCATAGGGCAAGGCCGCGACGCCAAGAAGGTGTTTGATTACACAATCAATGTCGGCATCAAGCGTCCGCGCGAATTGGAGGCAGCGTCTGCCAGCAGCCCTGCTTCAGTTCCCGCTGTCAAGAAACCATGACATGAAAGTGACGGGAAATCAAAATGGATGTTAAAGATTTAAGCGTATCAATCGGCTCGCAATTCCGTGACCTGAACGGACTGCACCCTGGCTTGTGGCCATTGGCGCCAAGGGTGTTGTCCGGGATCGCCTTGCTGTTTTGCGTCACCTTGCTCGGCTGGTATTTCTATTGGAGCGGGCAGACCGAGGACCTCGATCGGGGACAGCAGGAAGAGCAGACCTTGAGAGACTCGTATAAGCAAAAGATGCAACAGGCCATCAGTCTGGACGCGCTTAAAGAGCAGAGGAAACTGGTTTTGCAATATGTCGCAACGATGGAAAAACAATTGCCGAGCAAGGCCGAAATGGATGCCTTGTTATCTGATATTAACCAGGCGGGTTTGGGGCGTGGTTTGCAGTTTGAATTGTTTCGTCCAGGTCTGGCGGTCGTGAAAGACTATTATGCAGAATTACCCATTAATATCCGCTTGCTGGGCAATTATCACGATATGGGGGAATTCGTCGCCGACATCGCCAAATTGCCGCGTATCGTTACCCTGAATAATCTTGCGGTGTCCAGCAACAAGGATGGAACACTGGCTCTGGATGTGGTGGCAAAAACCTTCCGCTACCTGGACAAGGATGAACTCGTCACTCAGGCTGCCCTGAAAAAAGGGGCGAAGAAATGATGCGTTCTGCTGGCAGATTGATGATGCTGTTGTTGCCGCTGCTGACTTTGGCAGGATGCGGCGACAATGGCCTGACGGAAGTGCGGGAGTGGATGGACGGCGTCAAGAAACAGACGCGCGTAATCATCCCCAAGATCAGCGAACCTAAAGTATATGTACCGGTCGCCTATTCCGGCAAAGACCAGGTTGATCCGTTTAATCCAAACAAACTGTTGGCTGCCTTGGCAAAAATCAGGGCGGAGTCCGACAATGGCTTGAAGCCGGACATGAACAGAAGACGTGAGGCTTTGGAGGCTTTTCCACTGGATGTCTTGAAAATGGTTGGAATTATTGAAAAGCCAAACATGAAGAATGCTTTGATACAGGTGGATAAGTCCATTTACCAGGCCAAGATCGGCAACTACGTAGGCCAGAATTTCGGCATGATTACCAAGATTACCGATACGGATATTGAAATCAAGGAAATCGTTCAGGATGCCGCCGGCGACTGGACCGAGAGGATGACCAAGTTAGAGTTGCAGGAGGCGAAAAAATGAATGCGTTGATAAATACAAGTAAAAGGAGCGCTATGCGTTTTTCTTTCTATACCCGCTTGACCTTTGCTGCCTTGCTGGGCCTGGCCTCATCGGCATTTGCGCAATCCAATGCGATAGAATCCATTACGGCCAATCAGCAGGGCGTCAATGTCATCGTAAAAGTTGTAATGAAAAATCCTGTCAGCAAGCCGCCCCTGGGATTTGCGATAAGCAATCCCGCCCGCATAGCGCTGGATTTTGCAGATACTTCGAATGGCACAGGCAAGAGCTCAAGCGATATAGGAATGGGTGACGTGCGCAACGTGAATGTGGTCGAGGCGACCGGACGCTCCCGCCTGGTGTTTAACCTCAATAAACCGCTTAACTATGCAACAACGGTCGAAGGCAACGTCGTTATCGTGACTATCGACGGATCCGGCGGCGTGGCTACTGCGGTCAATGCCGCTGGCTTGCCGGTCGTGTCTGCACCTGTTGCGCAGAAAAAGCAAAATTTACGCGATATCGATTTCCGCAAAGGCGCGGCTGGCGAGGGCCGCGTAGTGGTTGATTTACCGAGCAGCCAGGTCGTGGTTGACGTGCGCCAGCAAGGCCAGAAGATCCTGGTGGATTTCATGAAGGTCGGTTTGCCGGATGTGCTGCGCCGCCGCCTGGACGTCACCGATTTCGGTTCGCCTATCCAGACAGTGACGACTGTTTCCCAAGGCGAAAATGTCAGGATGACGATAGAGCCCAAAGGCTTGTGGGAGCACAGCGTTTACCAGAGCGATACCCAGCTGGTCATTGAAGTCAAGCCCATCAAGGAAGATCCAAACAAGCTGACGCAAGGCACGCAGGGCTACCGTGGCGAACGCCTGTCGCTGAATTTCCAGAATATCGAAGTAAGGGCATTGCTGCAGGTTATTGCGGATTTTAACGGCCTGAATATCATCACCAGCGATACCGTGAACGGCAGCCTGACCTTGCGTCTGAAAGACGTTCCCTGGGACCAGGCTCTGGACATCATCATGCAGTCCAAAGGTCTGGACATGCGCAAGAATGGCTCGGTACTGTGGATTGCGCCGAAGGATGAGTTGCTGACGAAAGAAAAACTGGAATTGGAACAGAAGGCGCAAATTGCCGAACTGGAGCCATTGAGGACGGAAGCCTTTCAGTTGAATTATCAAAAAGCGGAAGCATTCAAGCAGGTTTTCGGCGTCGATGGGGCCAGCACCAATCGCATGTTGTCTAAACGCGGCAGCGCAGTCATAGAGCCGCGCACCAATCAATTGTTTGTCACCGACATCCCGTCAAAACTGGAAGAGGTCAGGAAGCTGATCCAGAAAACCGATATAGCATCCAGGCAGGTATTGATTGAGGCGCGCATTGTCGAGGCGGATGATACATTCAGCAAAAACCTGGGAGCCAAGCTCGGATTTGCCGATTTGCGAGGTATTCAGGGCGGGGTGGCGGGTTATCAGGTATCGGGTAATCAGAGGATTGCGCTGACCGGTAACTATCTTGGCGTCGGCGAGCAAACCGGACAGGCGACAGTCACGTCAGGTAGCTATATACCGAATACGCAATTCGTCAGTCTTCCTGCCGCTGGGATTAACGGCTTGAATCCCGGCAGCCTGGCAGTGAGCCTGTTCTCGTCTGCCGCGAACCGCTTCCTGAACCTGGAGCTGTCGGCGCTGGAAGCGGACGGCAAGGGGAAAATCATCTCCAGTCCGAGGATAGTTACCGCCGACCAGTTAAAGGCGTCCATTGAGCAGGGTACGGAATTGCCTTACCAGGTGGCTACTAGCAGCGGTGCGACGTCTATTGCTTTCCGCAAGGCTTCGCTGAAGCTGGAAGTCACGCCGCAGATCACGCCGGACGGTAACGTGATACTGGAAGTCGAAGTGCATAAGGATAGCGTCGGCGACCAGACGACTGCCGGCTTTGCGATCAATACCAAGGAAGTGAAGACCATGGTCCTGGTTGAAAACGGCGGAACGGTAGTCCTCGGCGGTATTTATCAGCAAACCGAAGCCGATAACGTCACGAAAATTCCTTTCTTTGGCGATATTCCCTTGTTGGGCAACCTGTTCAAGACGACGGGGCGCAAAAACGATAAAACAGAGTTACTTGTATTCATTACACCGAAAATTATTGCAGACCGCATGTCTGTGAAATAAGCGATGGAATCGACGAAAATATGAACTTGTTCAGCTTGGAGCACCACGTGGTAAAAATATTTAAAGCCTTTATGGCATCCCTGTTAATAGCGACGCTGGCCGCTTGCGGCGGCGGCGGCGGTTCCGCCGGTACACCGGTGCAGGGCGGGGGAGGGGCAACTGGCGGTGGCAAGCTCAGCCTGAGCCTGGTTGACGCAACTGGCGCTGCGAGCAATGTTTTGTCCGGCACAGGCTTGACGGCAAAGGCGACAGCGACCGACGCCAACGGCTCCCCGGTAAAAAACGTGGTCGTCACCTTTACCGTGGATAGTGCAATTGCTACGCTTTCACCTGTCAGCGGCACGGCATTGACGGATAGCAATGGTGTAGCGCAAATCAGCCTGAAGCCTGGGGTCGGCACCGGCGCTGGAACCCTGACTGCATCTGCTACAGTGTCAGGCACTGCGGCCGTGACCGCAAAGGCGACTTATACGGTCACCGCCGGGACGGTTACACCTAGTGCGATTAATTTTGTTTCCGCAGTTCCAAGCGACAAATCCATAGTCATCAAAGGAGCGGGTGGCAATGGCCGTACGGAAGTTGCTTTGCTTACATTTTCTGTCGTTGACAGCGCGAACGTAGGCCTTGCCAATGTCAAGGTGAACTTTGTCACTCAGAGTACTTATCCCGTGACTTTAACTTCCGCATCTGGTGTAACGGATGCAGCGGGCAAAGTAACCGTAGCGGTTAATTCAGGTACGCAACCTACCACAGCCAGGGTAGTGGCCACTGTAGATGGTACGGCGATCAGTTCTTTGTCTGACACGCTGACGATTACCACGGGCGTTCCGGTGCAGGCGGCGATGTCGCTGAGTTTGACCAAGTTCTGGTCCGAGGGGATTAACTGGGATAACGATCTTCTTGTAGCGCAAGTGCTGATGGCGGATGCTTTCGGTGGCGCTGTGGCAGATGGAACGCAGATTGTATTTACCACTGATGTTGGGGCCGTTATTGGTATAGGCGGCGCACAATGCCTGACAAATGGCCCAAATATTACTAACCATGTACCGTTTCCGGGATTCTGCGAAGTCAATTGGCGCAGCCAGAACCCGCGTCTGAACGGAATAGCAACGATTGTCGCGACTTCAACTAACGGTTCAAGCAATTTGTCTCAGAGCCTGAGATTTTACGTACTGGGCTCCTATGCAACTATTTACAAGGTAAGCAATACTTCAGTAGAGGGCAGCACTACCCGCCTGAGTGCTGGCGGCTCTATAGGATTGGATTTCCAATTGTCTTGTGCGCCGCAGACGCTGACTTTTGAAGTGGTCGATGCCAACGATAATCCTATGCCCCCCGCTTCTACTTTGGCCATAACTTCGAGTAGCGGCAATGTGACCTTGGGTGCAATATCGCCTGCGGCTGTTCCGATGTGGGATACTGCCAGACTGGGAATCGGCCTGGCGGCGCATCGCGGCACGGTACATAGTGTTTTAGTAACGCCACCAGCAACATGTACCGCCGGTGGAGCGAATGTACATTCGGATGCAACATTTAATATTACGGTTACAAGTCCCAAAGGCGGCATTGCCAATACGCCAGTCACGTTGACCTACGACACTCCTTAATCTATCAACGATTCGGGTGCAAGGTAATATTAGTCAGGAAATTGTGGTTTTGCATGAGTAGTAACATATTTTTAGTAGGCCTCATGGGCTCCGGCAAAACCACGGTTGGCCGGGCCCTGGCGAAGAAACTCAATAAACGTTTCATCGATTCGGATCACGAGATAGAGGCCCGCACCGGGGTTTCTATCCCGGTGATTTTCGAAATAGAAGGCGAGGCCAGTTTTCGGCAACGCGAGGCGGATGTGATCCGTGACCTGACTGCGCAAGAAGGCATAGTCCTGGCGACCGGCGGCGGCGCCATCCTGAACCAGCAGAGCAGGCAGTATTTGCACAGCCGTGGTACAGTCGTCTATCTGCGCGCCGGCATCAACAGCATCTTGCAGCGCACCCGGCATGATAAAAATCGTCCCTTGTTGAGAACTGCCGATCCACGCAAAAAACTGGAAGATCTGGCCGCGCAGCGCGAACCTTTTTATCAGGAAGTGGCGCACCTGGTCATAGAGACCGGACGGCCCAATGTGCAGCACCTGGTGCTGTCTATCCTGGGGCAACTGGAGCAGCTGGCCGGTGGCGACAATTCCAGTACTTTTGAGCAAGCCATCATGCCACAAACGTCTTTACACTCCCTGCAGGTCGACCTCGGCGACCGCAGTTATCCCATCAGCATAGGCGCGTCCTTGTACGCTGATCCGCAGCTTGTCAGCCGGCATATCAAGGGTGAACGGGTTGCCGTAGTCACCAATACGGTGGTTGCGCCGCTGTATCTGGACCCATTGCTGGACATGCTGCGTGCGGCCGGCAAACAGGTCGTGCCTATCGTCTTGCCGGATGGCGAGGAACAGAAAAACTGGGCCAGCCTGATGCTGGTATTCGACGCCCTGCTGGCCGCCAAATGCGACCGCAAGACCACGTTGATAGCGCTTGGCGGTGGCGTCATCGGCGACCTGACCGGCTATGCAGCGGCCTCGTATATGCGCGGCATCCCTTTTGTGCAGATACCAACGACCCTGCTGTCGCAGGTGGATTCTTCGGTCGGTGGCAAGACCGGGATCAACCATCCTCTGGGCAAGAACATGATAGGGGCGTTCTATCAGCCGCAGGCGGTGATCGCCGACACGTCTACCTTGAATACCCTGCCTGACCGCGAACTGTCGGCGGGCTTGGCCGAAGTCATCAAGCACGGCGCTATCATTGACGCTGATTTCTTTGCCTGGATAGAGTCCAACAT
>Ga0207076_1023_pt1 | contig 43336 bp, 42 predicted proteins | sample Alteio_BWMinHeat_62_FD_153568 | JGI IMG/M metagenome (GOLD analysis project Ga0207076, IMG submission 153568) | Enriched cells from forest soil in Barre Woods Harvard Forest LTER site, Petersham, Massachusetts, United States -... | ecosystem: Environmental > Terrestrial > Soil > Temperate forest >... | reverse complement strand
GTAGCGTTTTTTTAAATAATCCACCTGTAAATCCTCGAAACCCTCTTCTTCTTCGTGGGGATCACCGGCAGTTTTCTTGACCACCTCTTGAGCCTTCTCGACCCACTCTTTTTCGATTACGTCCACGTCGTCGGCAGTAGCTGGAGTAGACACGGCTGGTGCAGGTGAAGCAGCCGACGGTGGCGGGGTTACGGCCGCGGCTGGCGTGGTGGGCTCGGCTGGCGTAGCGGCAGTCTTTTCGGCCGGCCCGGCCGGTTTAGCCACCTCGGGCTTAGGTAGCTCGGCACTGGCTGGCTTGGGTTGTGACTCCGGAGTTTTGGGGGGTAAATTAGGCGCATCCATTACCGTCAATTATACCACTTATGTTTATCTGGGCAACGGGTTTAGCGAAGCTTGGCGCCGAGCTTGCGCTCCAAAGCCTTTAATATCTCGGCCAGGCGCTTGTCGGCCTCGGCGTCGGTTAAGGTTTTGTCGGGCGAGCTTAGCTCCAGTCGCACCGCAATAGTTTTATAACCCTTTACCAGCTCGGCACCATAGTAGTCGCTCAAGAAAGTTGGCTGCACCTGGCCAGCGGGCTCAATCACGGCTCGCACTTCGGCCCAGGTCACGCTGTCCTTGACTAGCCGCGACAAATCACGCAGCACCGACGGAAAGCGACTAATCGGCTGGTAATTCGGCTCCCCTGCCAGTTTTACTAACGCCCCAAAATCCAGCTCCAAGTAGCCCAGCTCGCCATCGATTTTGTCTGCCCGCAGCACGTCCGGATGCAGTTCGCCAATTACCCCCAATAGCCTTGATCCCAGCCAGACTTGAGCCGAGCGAGCTGGATGCATGGCCGGCAGCTTGCGCAGCTTTAGCTCCGGTCGTAGTCGTAATTCCTGAGCCAGTACGTCCAATGCCGCCTTGGCGCCACCGTAACCCTGCCGCGAAATTACAGCCAAATGAGTCGGCTCTTCGGGAGCTTTCTGGCTGTTGGCCTTAAAAACTTTCGATAATTCAAACAGCCCAAAGTCGCGGCTGTAGTGGGCATTTTTAGCCACCGTCGCCACCAGACTAGGCAACAATTCGCTGCGCATGTAGGCTTGCTCGCTCGACAATGGGTTCTTAATTTTCAGGTGTTTGGGCGGCTCGTAGCCCAAGTCACTCAGCTGTTTTTCACTGACAAATGAATACGTCATAACTTCGAACAAGCCCAGACCTTTCAATGTCGCCTTAGCCTGCCACACCCGCGGCCACCAGCCGTCCGGCTCAAGCTTGGTCGGCTGCCAGGGCGGCAGCTTGGCTGGCAAGCTATCGTAGCCGACAATGCGGGCCACTTCTTCCAGCACGTCCTCTTCGGCTTTAACATCCGGCCGCCACCACGATGCCGTCACTGCTACATAATCATCTAGATCTTCAGCATAGCGCCTAGCGCCCAAATATTCTGGATCTTTCAACATAACTTCGGCCGCTTCCTCCACCACCATTTGCTCGTTGCGCTTTACCCACTCAGCTTTGTCATTTCTTTCAATATCAACTGCATGAATAATTTTGCCTTCACCAATATAGATTGCGCTATGCGAGACCCCTTCGCGTTCAGTCTTACTTAACTTCTGGAATGGGCCACCGCGGAATAGCAAATCTCCTGGCTTTAATTCGCCGGTATGAACCGGCTGACCGTTCTTAAATTGCTGATGAGCAGTGTGACCGATCCCAAGTCCGACCAACGAATAGATGTAATCTGTTAAATAGCTGCAATCGAAGGCTTTGGTGCCATGAGTTTTGAACTTGGCGCCCCAAACGTAGGGCTTGCCCAAGTGTTTGCGAGCCTCGGCCACCACATCAAACTTTTCCGCCACAAATCCCAGCTGGTTTAAGCTTTTAACGATGGTTTTGGCGTCAAGCTTGGTGCCAAACAACTGGCTCAGGCGGCTGGGCCGGGCGCCAATATGCTGAATCCAAGGCCAAACTTGCAAATTGTCGCTGACCGCCGCCGACGGCTTGGCGCCGGCCGTTTCGGCCAGTAGCACCGCCGCGCGATCTAGCCCCAGGGGCGCTAGTTGCACCGGCAATCGTCGCTCAAAACGCGCCGAGGCGTCTGTCCGCAGCCCGTGTCTGACAGCCGTTTTGCGCACGCTGACACCATCGAAAGTGGCCGACTCTAGAATAATACGGCGAGTGGTGTCGATAATTTGAGTCCCGGCTCCGCCCATCACTCCAGCTAGCGCAATGGCGCCGTTAGCATCGGCAATTACCAAGTCTTGTACGCTCAGCTTACGTTCAACTCCGTCCAGAGTTTTTAAAACTTCGCCGTTCTTGGCCGCCCGCACCACAATTGGTAGCTTAACTTTGGCGGCGTCAAAGGCATGCAGTGGCTGCCCCAGCTCTAGCATCACGTAATTTGTAACATCTACAATTAAACTAATTGGTCTCACGCCACTAGCCACTAGCCGGGTCGTTAACCAGCCCGGAGTAGCCTTGTCGGCTTCAATCACTAGATCTAGGGCCATGTAGCGCGGAGTTTTGTCTAGAGCCTCTACTTTTACTGTAATTGGCTGTCCTTGTCCCGAAACAACTGTGTACGACGGCATTTTTAGTTCACTATCGGTAATGGCAGCAATTTCCCGGGCCAGACCGACCACCGATTGTAGATCGCTGCGATTAGCATGAGTTTTAACTTCTATAATGTCGCTGGCACCCCATAAATCTTGCAAGGCTTTGCCCAGCGGCAAATCGGCGTCTAACTCTAGAATTCCACTGTGATCATCACTCAAACCAAGTTCTTGGGCACTGCACAGCATACCGTTTGATGTCTGCCCCCGAATACTAGCCTTCTCGATTACAGTTCCGTCTGGAAGCGTTGCTCCAACCAGAGCCAGCGCCGCTTTCATGCCAGCTTTCACGTTTAGGGCACCGCAAACTATATTCAAGGTTTTAGACCCAATTGAAACTTCGACCAATTTCAATCGATCGGCGTCGGGGTGTTGAACAACTTTTTTAACCCCAGCAATAACGATTTTACTATCTAGTTTTTTTGAGCTAATTATTTGCTCTACTTCAATGCCAGCTAACTCAAGACCTTCAGCCAACTGTCTGGTCGATAGCTTGGTCGGTAAATAATCATTCAGCCACTCTGCCGCAACTTTCATTAAAACTGCTCCAGAAATCGCAGGTCTGGCCGCCAAAAATAACGGATATCGTCAATGCCATATTTTACCAATGCAATGCGTTCAGGGCCAAAGCCAAAAGCAAAGCCACTATAAACGTGCGGATCAATCCCGACATTGCGCAGTACCTGCGGATGCACCATACCAGCACCGCCCAGCTCAATCCAACCCGTGCCGCTACAGGTCCGACAGCCCTTGCCGCGACAAATGATGCAGGTGGCATCCATTTCTACCGACGGTTCGGTGTATGGAAAAAAGTTGGGCCGTAAGCGCAAACCAATGTCGTCACCCAATAAACCTTTTAACATGGCTAGTAACGTACCTTTTAAGTCGGCCATACTAATTCCTTTGTCGACTACCAGCCCCTCGACTTGGTAGAACATCCACAAATGCCGGTTGTCTTCGTCTTCGTTGCGATAGACCTTGCCTGGAGCAATAATCCGAATCGGCGGCTCGTGGGTTTCCATGTAGCGCACCTGCACGCCGGAGGTATGGGTTCGCGGCAATAGGCCTGGAGTAGTTGAGTAGAAAGTATCCTGCATATCGCGAGCTGGATGGTCAGCGCCAACTAGCAGTGCCTCGAAGTTGTACCACTCGGTTTCTACCTCCGGTCCATCAGCTACACTAAAGCCCATTTGCCAAAATAAGCGCACAATTTCGTCCATCAACTGACCTACTGGGTGCAAATGCCCAATTCTAACATCGGATGGCGCAGTTAAGTCTAGCCTGGCGTCTTGGGTAGATTGCTCTAGCTTAGCCAAGCGCAGCCGATTTTCAGCTTCCGCAATTGCGGCCTCAATTTCTGCACTGGCTTTGTTGGCAGCCGCTCCAGCAGCTGCCCGCTCTCTCGGGGCCAGTGTACCAACAGACTTAAGCTCGGCCGTTACAAGCCCCTTGCGGCCCAAGTATTTTACCCGCAACTCGGCGACTGCCCGCTCATCGGCAGCTGACGACAGTGCCACCTTAGCTTCTTTTATAATGCCTAGATCAATCATTGTCGGGTCCTAAAGTAAAACTCAATTAAGCCAGCTAGAATAACTATTAATATAACATCTCGTACGCCTAACTGCCTAAGGCTTTCCAGGCCCAGACAAATGGTGACGCCGCCGCCTAGTAGCAGGCCTTGCCGCAAGCTGCTACTTAATCGCGATGCAGCCGTGTCTTCACGCCGTAATTGTGATTTTGCGACATAGAGCAAAATAGCGGTTATACCACTTAGAGCTACTAGTAGCGCCACAAACCACAGAGTAATTCCAAGCGGGCCCAATCGCCCGGGATTACTGGCAGACAGCGCCAGCACCACCAGCACTGTCGCGCCGACGGTTATTGTAGTTATTAAGCCCAGGCCAATCTTATGATGCACAAGCTCACCTTGTTTGCTTTATTATGGCAGAGCTTGCCCGGCCTGCCAAACCGTGAGCATAATTAAGTCATGATTAGCCTACCTCGCGATCAAGCCGATACCGTCTGGCAAAAGTACTGGGACGATATGCGTTCGGAATGGTTTAAGGTCGAGCTGCTTCAAGATTATTCCGGCGAAGATGATAATCAAAGCTTACGTCTTTGGCTACGCGGCGATAAGGCCGCCGCCATCAGAGCCATGTCTGCTGCCGAATTTGGTGAGTGGCCAAAGTTTTGTCGTTCTAATCCGGCTAAAAAGGTTCGTCTCCATGTCGTCGAGTGGCCTTTATCAGCCTACCTGGAATGGGAGATAGAGTTATACAAAAGAAGAAACATTCCTGAGGCCAAAGAAGCCATCCACCTGGTTGATCGCTCAGATTTACCAAACCTCGATCTGCCTAATGCAGACTTTACCATCTTTGATGGGCAGCGCGTGACTAAGGCTAGCTACGATACTGGTGGGCGTATGGTCAGTATGGACTTCTATAATGAAGCTGACGATATCAGCGTCTTTCTGGGACTGAAAGAAAAGCTGCTCAAACACGCCACACTTCTTAGCTAAAACTATACCAAACCAAAAACCACGCTGGCGGCGTGGCTTTTAAATAAGTGCGAGTGTCGGGGGCGACTAAATCCGCCCAATGTTTGTTTTAAATAATTGGCGCTTGTCGCCCCGATGTTGGTGGCTCCTCAGCTTCTAAGGTGCGATTTCTTTTGAAATCATTTTTTATACTAGCTGTAGTTTTTGCCGAAAGAGTCCTTGCCCCCACCGGGTGACCGGTAGGAAGGTGACTACCTACTAGAGATAATCACTTCCCCACCGATACCGCTTGAATCGTAGGGTGAACCCGGATTAGAAATAAGGGGGATATTTCTAATCGGGATTGACCCTACCATTCTCTGGTGGCGGTTGCCGCTAACCCACCGGCTAGCTGCGAGAGTGTATATTCAGATTTCAAAACTGCGATAACACTGACTTGATCTGATACTAGCATAAGCGCAATTAAATGTCAACACATATTGCCTGCTTTAAATTAATTTTCTGTTGATATTTTTACAACTATAGTCATAAAAAGTATCCAAATAAGGCACACCGCTTGACAGCTAAGCAAGAAAGCCTATTATTAAGTCAACTAAGAGCCTTAGCTAAGGCAAAATCATGGATCACAGGCAACAATTTCGCTACGATTTGGATACTTTGGTCAAAATCGAGCAGGATGGACAGAGCGTTCTGGCTACAAGCCTTGATGTTGGACTAACTGGAATGGGCTGTGTAGTCACTACTGAACTAGCAGCAGATAAGCCGCTCTTAATCTCCTTCCGACTGAGTTTAAAAGACAAACCTATAACAACTTGGGCTAAATTAGTCTGGAGTTATAAAACTAACAACAAGTGGCGCATTGGACTAGAGTTCAGCGAACTAGACTCTGGCCATCACCGTGCCATTGCCGATTTTTTATCGAACAACTGGCAAGTAGCCCATCCTGCCTAGAGCAGGCCGATTTTAGCTTTAACTTGTGCTAGCTTGTCGTCAGCTATAGCGGCTGCTCGATCCCGACCATCATCTAGAGTCGCCAGCAGCTTATCGCGGTCAGCTGAAATAACGCTAAACTTGGCCTGCAAGTTGCTAAGCTCAACCGCTACCAGCTCGGCCAAATCCGATTTAAAGGCGCCGTAACCTTTGCCTGCGTAGTCAGCTTCAAGGGCCGCTATAGTTTTATCTGAAATTGCTGCAAATATAGTTAGCAAATTAGTAACGGCTGGCTTGTCAGCCGAAGCTTCAATTGTGCTGCCTGAATCAGTAACGGCGCGGCTGATTTTTTGGCGAACCACGTCAGGAGAATCAGACAAATACACCACGCCGGCATCGTCTTTGTCGCTCTTACTCATTTTTTGATCCGGCCGCTGTAGATTCATAATCCTAGCACCCTCCTCCATCGTGGGAGTTGGCACTTTAAAGACTGGGCCGTAAAGATTATTAAACCTAGTGGCAATATCGCGCATTAGCTCCACATGCTGCTTCTGATCCTCGCCTACCGGCACTTCATCGATATCATAAAGCAACACATCAGCGGCCATTAAGACCGGGTAATCAAACAATCCGGCCAGCTGCCCTTCTGGACCCAATTTCTGACTTTTGTCCTTAAACTGGGTCATGCGCCCCAGCTCGCCATAGGTAGCGTAATTATTGAGAATCCAGCCCAGCTGGCTATGGGCGGCCACTTGCGACTGGACAAAAAGCACGGATTGGCTAGGATCAATACCGACCGCTAGTAGCCAGGCAGCGGTGTCCAGGGTATTGTTAGCCAACTCAGCTGGATCCTGTCGAATCGTGATAGCGTGTAGATTAACGATCGGGAAAAAGCTTTCGGACTGCGACTGATCCCGCGCCCAACGCTTAATTGCACCAACGTAATTACCTAATGTTGGCGTACCGCTGGGCTGAATTCCAGACAGAACGCGCCTTTTCACTCTTCGTCCTCGAACAAGCCAGCCGGCTGCAATTCCCTAGCAATCGGCACGGCCTCAATACGATCAGGCTTACTGCCGGTCAACTGGTTGGCACTTTCGATCTTGCCGCTGAGCTTGGCGTAGCTATTCGAGGCCGCATCGGCTGCACCCTTGGCATTAGTCAGGTGCTTGTTGACCAGCGCCAAGTCACCGCCGAACTTACGGGCGTCGCCCTGAATACTGCGTAAATAATTCATTACTTCTTTGGCTTTTTCTTCGATCATTTCGCCTTCTAGGCTAACAAAGACTGTCCGCATATAGAAGTAGAAGCTTTGCGGCGAAACTAGCAAAATACGATTAGTGGCTCCAAACTCGTAGAGGTCAGTTTGATTAATGATGTCATAGAAGATGGGTTCGCCCGGCACATACATTAAGGCAAAATCCACCGTGCCTTCACCGGGCAAAACGTATTTTTTGGAAATGGCCAGAATATGCTTCTTAACGTCGGATACGAACTCCTTGTGGTGGCGAGCCTTCTCTATCTCGTCTTCGGACTGCGTAAACTTAAGAAAATTTTCGAGGGGGAATTTGGAGTCTATGGGAATTATGCCGCTCTTGGTTTTAACTACTGCATCGACTTTTTCACCACTCTTAAAAGCATACTGCAGCTCATAGTTGGCTTTGGGAATCTGCTGCTTTAAAACGTCAGTCATTAGCTGTTCGCCAATGTTGCCGCGCAGCTTTGGGCTTTTTAGCACGTCCTGAATGTCCTTCATACTGCGGCCCAGCTCTTGCATCTTGCCCAGCTCGTTCTGCAGGCCACCAAAAACGGCCGCCGCCTTATCCAGTCGATCATTCATGTGAGCTTGGGTTTGGTTTAAGGTTTGGCTCATCGATACCAGGTCTTGCTTAATTAACCCTAGGGCCGAGTCGTTTTTAAGGCCAGATAGCTTCTGATTGACGATGTATATAACGGCCGCAAAGCCAGCTATTACCACACCGATTAATATAAAGAAGGTAGTTTGCATAATTCTTACGTTAGTTTAACTCAAAGCTTACTCTAATAATACCGAACAAACCCCGAAAGTCAAGCGCCAGGGTCTGCTACAATTGGGCCATGTACAAAGCTATTGGTTTCGACATGGGTGGTGTAATAATTGCTTTTTCGATTCCGCACCAAATCGACGTTATTAGCCACGAACTACGAGTACCCTATGACCAAGTCGAGGCAGCTTATCGTGAGCTGCGACCCAAGCTGGATGTAGCGGCAATGACTAATCAAGAGTTCTGGGCCGAACTATTAAGGCGGGTCGGTAGCCAAGCCGATGCTGCTAGCACCGAGCATATTTGGAGTGACAACTACGTGCGCGATAATCCTTTCATCGACGGAATGTTGGCGCTCGTTGCCCGCTTAAAAGCCAATGGCTACAAGGTCGGGTTGCTGTCGAACATCGACCAAGAGCATGCCGATCTTAATCGCGACCGCCATATTTATGACCGCTTTGACGTTGCCCTACTTAGTGACGAGCTGCATGCCCGCAAGCCAGATGGCGAGGCTTTTCAAGATTTAGCCGCGGCTTTAGAAGTTCAACCAGCCGAGCTGGTATTTATCGATGACCTAGCCGAGAATGTCGCTGGGGCCGAGCAATTTGGCGCCACCGGCATTCTGTTTCGCGGCTATAGCGACTTAATTCGCCAATTAGACAGCCTCGGTATTAACGCCAAATAGAAACGGCCCCCTCACAACGGAGCCGTTCCTATTCCAGCCGGTCAAGACTTACAGGATCTCGTCGTTTTCGTCGAGCAAGGTGGTCTCGGTACCAGCAGACTCCCCAGTTGTCTCGTTTGGGTCGATCTGCTCGGCCATACTCAGAATTTCCGACTCGTCGTCGAACTGAGTGTTGGCGGGGATCGATTCAAAGAAATATGTTACCTCAATTGACGCCCCAACATCCTGGGCTTTGGCTGCCAATTCGTCACTTGTTACCGGATAATCGGTAACTTCGTTTAGCACTGGATACAAATCGTCGGCACTTATACGATTCATATACTCCCTCCATTACTTGTTGCCATAATAAGGAGCCTGGCTGCTTGTAGCTTCGGCCAAGGCCACAAAAGTTTAGCTAATAATGCAGCCGCCCTTGGCACACCAACCAGCTTAAGGTTTTTGCAGTCGAAAATATCCCAGCGTAAAAGGCCATCCCGGAAGCAGTCGCAGTTGGACTTTGCCAAGGTAGTGTCCCGGACTGGTTTCAACCATCTCGTCCAAAATCGGCCGCAGCCACAGGGCATTGCCCGCCACATTGTAATCAATTTTGAGAGTCTGAAGGCCACGATCGCTGGCACCACGGCTGACGTAGGTTTTGAAAGGATACTGTTCCTCATTACCAAATAGGTTGATCCCACTTTGACTGCTAGCGTTAAATTTTTTGCCGCGCCAACTGGTTTTCAGCCCATCCACTGAGCCGGCATAAAAACCGTCAGGCAGCGGATCTGGCACTTTGCCGGCTGTAAATTCAGCCTGGGCTGGACTGCGCTGGCTGTGAACTGTGCGGATTATGCCTATAATTACCACGGCCGCCAGTATTAAAAATACTAAGACCAGAATAATAACTAAAACTATTTTTAAAAGCTTCATGCCCATTATTATACTCGCCCGTTTATTTCAATCGCGCCGCTGCCTTGGACTTGGTAATCGGATCGAGCTTAGTCCGGCCGACGGCCTGGCGCAGCGCCGCAATGGTTTGATCGTAAGTGGCACGATCGACCGGATACGGCGTGGCGTCTTTACCTCCGTGCGCAAAACTGTAGCGGGCCGGATCTTGGTAGCTGGGAGTAGCGCCGTAGATAACTTCGCCCACCAGGCTTAATGCCCGCACAGTTTTAGGTCCAACACCCGGTCGCGCTAGCAAGGATTCATAATTTTTCGGCAAGTTTTCAGATAAGGAGTTGAGAATTTTTTGCAAATACTTGCTTCTACTAAAATCCTCCGACTCAACCTCGTGATGATAGAATTCACCGCGGCTGAGTTGGGCCAGAGTCAGTTGATCACCATCCTTAGCTAGTTTAATCATGCGGCTATTGGGTGTAGCGTGACGAGCCAGCAACTGAAAATCTTTAAGCATCGTTAAAATCCCACCGCCGAGCAGCTCGACGCTAAGGTCGCGGTTCTTGCCACTCTCGGTGGCAGTTAAGTTTAGTACTGACTTGCCTCTGGCCTGAGCGGCAATGCCAGTATGCGGTTCATTAATTAGGTCCTTGGCGCTAGCCGAGTGCCAGTGATAACGCCTAGCGCTACGATTGTCCTGGTTCATGCCCTGCTGCACTACGGTCCAAGCACCGTTTTTGCTAAAGAAAAAAGCATGATGGTACAACTGGTAGCCATCTTGGACCAAGGCTGAATCAACTTTGGCGCTCATGCGCGAATTGTATTCTAGATTGGCAATCGACTGGTCGGACAAACCAAGTCGCTCGCCCCAATCGTTAATTTGAGCCGGCGTTTTGCGGCTAGTCTTGCCCTTGCCACCGGCAATAAACACGCCCCAGTCTTGTTCGTAGCCCCTCAGAGCCTCTTTAAGAGCGCCGGTCAAAACCGTGGTCAGGCCTGAGGCGTTCCAGTCGAACGCCAGCACAGTACCCAGAGTTTGAAACCACACCGGGTCACCCAGGCGTTTAATGTACTCGTCGGGACCGTACTCTTCGATTAAGACCCGAGTCATCTCGCGACCGAGCTTGACCATGCGCTCAAACAGCCACGGTGGGCAGTGGCCGTGATCGAGCGTAAATGTAGCAATTCCGCGCTGCATAGCAACTTTATTTTACCACAAAACCGAACATACCCGAACAAGTTAGCTAGAAAAAGCTGCCATATACGGCTATAATGCTAAGGTTTTAAAGACGGGGTGTGGCGCAGTTGGTAGCGCGCAGCGTTCGGGACGCTGAGGTCGAAGGTTCAAGTCCTTTCACCCCGACCAAAAATGAGAGCCAGACACACCGGGCTTTCATTTTTGTTTAAGGAATATCGGCGTACAGCTGGCTGCGCGGCACAACCTGTTCGGGGGTCGAGTAGCTGGACCATTGCAGCTTAGCCTCGGCCCGACCTTTGGCCTCGTAGTATTCGACGCGGATATTATATAGTTTGCCCGCTTCCAGCGAGATTTGGCCGGAATGTGGCGTGGCCGCCTGGTTGTGCCAGTAGTCGATTACCAGCTTATCACCCACCCAAACCCTAACTCCATCGTCGGTGGTGGCGGTGAAAGTGTAATTTTCACTGTATTGTGCCAACAGCTTGCCGGTCCACGTAACGGTAAAGTTATCAGCCGCGATGCCGGTAGCCGGAGCTCCTGCGCCCCAGTCAAAATTAATACTGGAGTCTAGGCGCTTAAAGCCGCTATGGCCGTCATTATATTCGGCACTCAACCCACCACCGTCGCCAATGTTGGCGGGCTTACAAGTTAAGTCGCCTTCACCAATGACGTGCTGGCTAGAATCACTAGAATCCAGCGCGATTACCTGGTAGTGATGACTGATGTTATCGTGCAAACTGCCGGGCAAGCCAACATTAAAGCCGTGATTTAAACCCACGCCATATTTTTGATTAATATCGGGACGCAACCAGGTAGCCTTGGGATTGGAAACTGTCTGGCCATCAATATTGATCAACACGCCTACGCTAGCAGTATTGTCGGTACGATCAAAAGCAAAGCCTACCAGCTGACAACCAGCCGTCTCGACCCCACCCTCGGGAGCGACATTGACGGCTGAGGGCGGTGCAGGACTTGCCTTGCTGGCGCTGGGTCCAGACTCACTGCGCCAACACAAATACGACGCGTCCCACGGCTGAGTACCTCGGCGCTGGAACAAATCATAAGCCTTGGCATCCTGCACAGCTGGCGGCGCCATATAAGCTCGCGGGTAGCCACCAAAATTGGCCCAGGTTGGATCCTGAATCTGCCAGGCACCGGTGGCACCCGGTGATGCGCGATGATGTTCATTGTAGTAGCCGCTTTCGCAGTTTTTGATCCGTGGTGCCCAGTATTCCCAGTGATCGTGATAAACCGGTATTGACGCGCGGCTGACCGAAATTACGACAATAGCCAAAAAGCTCAGTACGCCTGAAACTGCAATCCATTGCTCGGCTCCAAATCGCGGCAGACGCATGATAACTCGATCACCAACCCTAGCTTTTTTCATGGCTTAATCTAATCATTTCAGCCGTTGAAGCACAAGCGCTTAGCGCTTAAACCAAAAAGGCTTTGGCACGTTGGGTTGATTGGTGTTGTTAATACGACGTCGTCTAATTATGGTACCGAATTCGTCCTGCACTATCTGTCGCCAATTATCCTTTAACCATTTGCGTTGTTCTTTGTACAGCGCACCCAATCCCCGCTCTTCGAATTCCGATCGCATTACTCCGCCGGCATGGGGATGACGAAACTTCTGAGCTAACGGCGAATTAAAACCGTGGGCGTAATGTGACAATTCGTGGACAATGGTAGCTCGTACAATGCTCTCTGGAATGCTAGCCTTACGAAAAAGGCCGTTAATAGTGATGATGCTGACCTGCCGGTCTTTAGCATCGAGCTTAATTGAGCCCAGACGATTCTTGGCCCGACGGCCAAATTCGATCCGCACAATGTTGTGCTGAGGCACTTCCGGAAAATAAGTGTCCCAAATTTCGTCCAGCAACCCTTGCAGCCAATTATTATCACGAGTCATCACACTAACACCTCGACGGGTGGATGCGAGCAGTAACGATGGCTGGAACCTGGCTCAAAGTTGCCGGCTCTGATGCCCTCGGCTACCACTGCGATATCGGCCTCCATTTTGTCTAGCTGACCAGCCGACTTAACTGCGCTACCAACCAAGCCGACATCCAGGAAATCCAGTGTCACACTGGCTGGCAGCTGAGAAAATTGCTTGCGCCAGGCTACGGCGTAGACCGCCAGCTGTTTATTATCGGCTGCCTTTTTGTTGGCTTTTTCCTGTGAATCGATACTCGAGCCGCCAGTCTTGTAATCACGAATCTCGGTTTGGCCGCCCTCGGTGTAAACAGCATCGTAGCGGCCTTTTAGTATCACCCCAGCCGATGGCAAGGCTAGTTCAAACCGGTGCTCGACCAGGGCCGGACGCCGCGGATCATTATTCTCGCGGCTGTAAAAGCGAGCGATGGTAGCCTCGGCTTGCTGTAGGCTACGAGCAGCATGGCCGGGCGAGGCAAAGCCGGTGTCGGGCCACTGCGATTGCAAAAAAACCTTAAGCTCTTCCAACGTTGGTGTCTGGCCAGCCGCCTTTTGCTCGTGATAGTACCGCACCACATCGTGCAGTAATCGCCCGTACAAAAGCTGTGATTCGGCCCTCCGCGGTAGCGCCATGACATATTTCCAATAGAATTCTGCCGGGCATTTTAAATAATCTTCAATCTGGTGGGCGCCCAGCACCAGCTGGCCATCACGCTGAAAGCGCTCCTGCAACGGCACTAGCTTTCGCGGGCGCCAGCGAAATAACTCCAGCTGCGATAAGGCCGACACGGCTTCGGGCTCAGTATGCGCCCCCAGCCGACCAACAGCCTCCTCGATGAATGGCGAGGGTGCCTTCGGCCGCTTGAGACCGCGGTGGACAGCCGACCAAGTCATGGTTAGCCCGCTTTTGGCCCGAGTCATTGCTACGTACATTAAACGGCGCTCTTCGTTTAGGTTCGAGTCGTCATCTTTGAATTGACGTTGCAACAAGCCGTCGGGAATCTCCAGCTCTGTCGGCATATTGCGGCTGGGAAAGGTATCCTTGGTCAAATCCGGTAGATAAACCTGCTCGAATTCCAGGCCTTTGGCTCTATGTACTGTCATTACTTGCACCTCGCTGGCAAAAACATCGACGTCGCTTGCTTCCACGACTTCGCTGGCCAATTTCAGTCCTTTCAAATGAGCTACATACCCAACCGCCGTGCGGTCTTCGGCCACAGCCTCGAAATCGCGCAAGGTAACCAGGTATTGATTTAGATTATTAAACACCAGCTCGACTGCCGGATTGGATTTTGACTGTTCGATAAGGTGCTGTTTAAAACCACTGGCTTCAAAGAAATCAAACGCCAGCTCGCTGACAGTCAATGTTGCTAATTGCCGCCGCCAGTGCATCATCAAGCCTTCGAATTCGGCTGTTTTGGCAGTAGTTTCGGGGTTCTGAAATTTTGTGTTCGATAGCATTTTCTCGAGGGAAATGTGCCGATTTTCAGCCTGATCCACCATATCGCGCAATTCAGTTCGGTCTATATCAAAAACCTCGCCACTTAGTAAATGATAAAGCGATTCGGAATCATTTGGGTTAACAACTGACTGCAAAAAGTACAACAAGCTGCGCACTTCACTGGTCTCGTACAGGCTCTGGCCTTGGCCCAATAGCCTATAGGGTATCTCGTTTCTTTCTAAAGCCCGGCAAATCAAGCTGCTTTGTCGGTGTTTGCGTAGTAATATCGCTATATCCTCGGGCTTTTGGCCGACGCTAATGTGCTGCTTAATATCGTTAGCTAGCCAGTCAGCTTCTTGCTCGTCGTTACTAAAGCCTCGCACTACCGGTGGTGGTCCGTCAATTTGAGCCACCAGCTGCTTATTAATTTGGTTTAACTCCTCTAATCGATTGGGATTATTGAACTGAATTAGTTTGTAGCTAGCGTCCAGTAAGCTTTGGGTGGAGCGATAATTGTGCGTTAAAACCACTTGCTCAGCAGTCGGATAGTCACGCCGAAACTCTAGAATATTGGAAATAGCTGCGCCTCTGAAGCCGTAAATGCTTTGGTCATCATCACCCACCACCATTAGATTGGCGCCTACGCCAGTTAAAAGCTGTAGTAATTTACTCTGCGCCCTGTTGGTGTCCTGAAATTCATCTACCAGGATAAATTTGTATTGCTGTTGTATTTTTTTCAGCAAGTTTGATCGTTTACTTAAAATCTCAATTGCCATAATTACCTGATCATCGTAATCAATACGTTCAAACTTTCGGCACAGCTCGACGTATTTACTATAAAACTGAGCCAGTTCGAGCTGCTTTAAGCGCTCGTGATGGTCGTTGCTAGATTCGGTTAAGGCCACGGCGTAGTTACGATAGTCTTCAGGCAAGATCAATTCATTTTTGAGGGCTGACACATAGGAGAGCAGGTAATTTAGGGCCCCGTCGGGATTAGACACAGGTGCAAAATAGTCCAGACCCAACTCGTCAAAATGATCGCGCAGAAACACTCTTTGCTGCGCTCGCGACATAACCAGGGGTCGGGGCGACAAGCCTATCTCGACCGCAAACCGACCGATTAAATCATTCCCAAAGGCATTAAAAGTAGTGACAGTGGCGTCGAATAGCAAGCCCAATAGTTCGGTTAAACGATCCTCCATTTCGGCCGCGGCCTTATCGGTAAAAGTTAAGGCCAAAATTTCCGAGGCCTTGGCATCGCCAGAGTCAACTAGGTGGGCGATTCGGCGAGTGATGACCTGCGTCTTACCGGTACCGGCCCCAGCCACGACTAAGATCGGCCCCTTACCATGTTTTACGGCCGCAAGCTGCTCTGGGTTCAGGTCGCCAAGATCCACCATACATTACAATTATACCAGATTGGAGACGGCCAGCATTAGCACGTTGTACGGCTTGGGTGAAAGTGTTATGCTTACGCAAAGGCAAAGGGAGATGTCGGAGCTTTTAACCAAGACAGCTAAGCTGCTGCCTTACGCCAAGCGCGGTAAGGCTCTACCCAGCTTCGCCACGGCCTACAACTACGAGCCAGAGCCGGGCGAAGGTCTTGAACTTGGCAATTTGTTTGTAGTCATCGAGGTTCTAACCGCCAATAAGCAGGCCGAAGAAGTGGCCGACATGATCATTAAAACCGCCGGCGAATCTTACTATAATCAGTCCGAAGAACAGGCGGAGAGCGAAGCATTTCCTCGCTTTGAAGCCGCTATTAAAGCCGTCAACCACCAACTGGCCGAGTACACCAACCAAGGCAATGCCAGCTGGGTAGGCCGACTGAGTGCTGTTATCGCTGTTCAGTCGGGCGACCAATTGCATATAACTCAGACCGGCTCTTCTAGCGGCTACTTGTACCGCAAACACTCTGCCAGCCACATTACCGAAGACATGGCCAGCCGCGGGCCACACCGCCCCATCAGCACTTTTACTAGTATTGCCAGCGGCCAGTTAGAGGTGCAGGATCATTTGTTACTTGCTACTCCGGCTTTGTTTCACCAAGTTAATCGCGATGACCTTTTATCGATAATCTCTGACTCAACTCCCCAAGAAGCGGTGCGAAAATTATCGGAATTAGTGAATCAAAATAACAATGCCGATCGCGTTGCAGCCCTAGTAGTGGAAGTCACAACACCGGAATTATTGGCACTTCAACGCGGCGTAGAGTCCGATGAGCCAGACGAAGTTAAAGTTGGCCAGCCCGAGAGTGTACTGGAAGTGGCTAAAGTAGCGGCCGCGCCCGTAGTTAACCGCGGTTTAAGTCAGGCTAAACGTCTGGGGCAAACCGCTCTTAATCATTCCCGCGCCAGTCTCTGGCCGGCCACTAAATCGACTTTACTAAAATTAGTTCAAGGCTTACGCCAGCTACTGCGCAATCCCCGCCACCGCGATAAGCTGTGGTTTGCCGGCGGCGCTTTGATCCTGTTAATCGGCTGGCTGACTTACACCAGCGTTAACGCTGGCGCCCAGAAGAAATTAGTCGCTCGCTACGACCAGGATTATACTCAGATTGCCCGGGCCAAGACTCAGCTGTCTAGCGGCGATAAAGCCGCTGCTCGCCAAAACCTGGTGGCAGCCAAAAGCGACCTCGGCAGCCTAGCCGCCCTGCCACAATCTAAACTCATTAACAATCAGCTAAGCCATCGCACACGGCCAGAGGACGATCCAGGGTCGATTGCCCAGTTGTCGGCCGAGGCTTCAGGCTTGATCGACCAAATTGACGGACTGATAACAGTCTCGGCAACCGAAGTAGCAGATTTTTCTAGTCTTAGGGGAGTTAAGCCAGGATTTTTGGAAGTTGTTGCGAATAAGGCTGTGATAGTCGATGGTGCTAACAGTTCCATTTATGTCTATGATCCGGCGACGCCAAATCAAATCCGCACAGCAGTTAGCACCCCGGCAGGCATTGGTAAGCCAGTTGCCACTACCGCTTCAGCCGCCGGTGATGGAGTATTTATTCTAACCGACGAGCCGGCAGTCTGGTTTTACAAGTTGGACGGCGACGCCCTAACCAAGCAAACAGTTAGCTCGGGCGATTGGCCGAAAGGCAAAGCCATCGCCAGCTACTTGTCCAACCTCTATATTCTGTCCGATGACTCCAGCCACATCTACAAACACGTTAAAGCTCTTGGCGGCTACACTGGCAAGTCTGAATATGTTAACGATGGCAGCTTGGCAGGCTCAACCGCCTTAACCGTCGACGGCAATGTCTACACTGCCGGTTCATACGGTCTCAAGCGTATTACGGCAGGTAAGGTTGATAAGACGGTTCTATTGCCAGACAACTTGCTCAAGCCGTTCGCCATTCAGTCCATTGCCGACGGTAATAGTCTGGTCCTAGTCGACCAGGATTCAAGGCGCATTGGGCTGATTGACACTAGCGGCACTACCCCGGTTTTCAGCAAACAAATTACCATCAATGGCAATCCCAAACTAATTGACGCCAAAGGCGACACTAAAACTAAATTGATCTATGTACTAAGCGAGGGCAAGCTTCTAAAATTCCCGCTGCCATAGTAGGCTGTTAGCTCCCTTTGGCCGTACTCAGGATGACAACAACGTTGTTACATTTTTTCAGCCGGCTTGAGGCCAAGAATCTCGAAGTAAACTCGCATAAAAGTCTGCAACTGTTGCACAAAATACAATTCATTCTTGGCTTCTTTGGCCGGCAATTCCAGAATTTTTTTGCCCTCATAATAGTCGTGGAATAACTTGGCTAGCTCGGTGCCAAAGAATGTTAAACGATGCACTTCAAAGCTGTGCGAAATTGACTCTACTAGCTCTGGGAGTTGGGACATTAGCTTAGCCATGTTGCGTTGCCTATCATCGATTTTGGCCAAGCCCGGGCCTGGTTCAAGCCCTTTGGCTTTAGCTTTAGTCAGGATGGAGTTCGCCCGTACGTAAGCGTACATGACGTACCAATAAGGATTCTTCTGGCCCTCTTCTTTGGCCAAGCTCAAATCGAAATCCATGTGGCTGTCAGCCGAGCGCATCAGGAAAAAGAAGCGCGCCACATCAGCCCCTACCTGTTCAATCAATTCATCTGTAGTTACGTAAGTGCCGGCCCGCTTGCTCATTTTAACTTCCTGGCCATCACGCATGAGCCGCACAAACTGCAATATTAGGAAATCCAACTGTTTACCGGGACAAAGCTTTTGCATCGTCAGTTTTAATGACGGGACCTGCCCGGCATGATCAGCCCCCCAAACCTTAATGGCTTTATCGAAGCCGCGCTTCTCAAAAATATTCAAGTGATAGGCAATGTCGCTGCCTAAGTAGGTCACGTCCCCGTTGCTTTTGACGACCGGCCGATCACGCTCGTCGCCTAATTTAGAAGTCTTGGCCCACACTGCCCCATCCTTCTCTTCGTATAAGCCAACTTGCTTTAGACGCTCTATTGCGGCCTCGAACGGCTGGCCGGCCAGATCTTTCTCGTTAAACCACAGATCGAATCCGATATTCATATTTACTATCGCCGGAAACAAATATTCTTTTAGAATCGACTGCGTCATAAGCTGGCCTAACTCAGCGTCGGACTTAGTTTTTAAATCAGCTTTGAAATCATCGGCTAATTTTTGAATATACTCACCTTTGTACTGGATCTCTTCGGGATGAATCAACCCGGCGGCCGCCTTAACCGACTCGACCAGCTTACCGATTTGTGAGCCAGCGTCGTTAAAGTAATACTCGCGCGTGACGTTATAGCCGGAATGAACCAGAACACGCGCCAGAACGTCCCCAATAAAGCCACCGCGGGCGTTGCCGAGCGTCAGCGGACCAGTAGGGTTAGCCGAAATAAATTCAACCTGCACCTTTTGTCCCTTGCCGATTGAGCCAGAACCATATTTTGGACTGATCTTGGCCAACTCCTGCAACCAGACTGAATCGGTCAAGCGAATGTTAACGTAACCGCCGCCAGCAGCTTCAGCCGATTCAACTTCCGGAACTTTAATAGCTGCAGCTAGCTTGACTGCAATCTCGCGCGGATTCTGAACTAGCTGCTTTGCAATAGCAAACGGCGCGTTGGTAGCAAAATCGCCAAACTGTGGATCGGCGTAATCGACTTCGGGCTCTAGCTCCAACTTGAACTCAGCTTTAATGGTCTTAGCTAATAAAGCCACGATTTCATCTCTACCCATCGCGCTTGACCTGCCAATCGGTGACCCTATGCTTGTCGCCTTCTAGTCGTTTCAAAAAAGCTTTCTCCAACTCGACGTCATGAGCCAAAGACAAAGACAACGCGTAATAGAGCAGGTCTGGAATTACTTCGTTTTTTAACTGTTCGAGCCCCGGCTCGAGCCCATGTTCACGGCGCTCCACAATCGTGCCTAGCTTTCCCGCTAACTTCATGATATGCAACGCAATATGTCGGGTTTTGCCAGCCTCGTCAGCTGGCGCGTCCCAATACTTAGTTTCAAACTCAGCCAGGGTTTGTCGTAACTTATCTAAATCCATTACCCTAAATTATACCAGCCGAGGTCGCGAGCTGTATAATTGAGCGCATGAAACTGCTAGCCAAAAATAAGCGCGCCACCTACGACTACGAGATTACCGACAAGCTCGTGGCGGGTTTGGTTTTGTCTGGCCCGGAGGTTAAAAGCATTAAGGCCGGCCACGCTAGTCTTAAAGGCAGTTTTGTGCACCTGCGCGATGACGAAGCCTGGCTGACTAACGCCCACATTACCCCTTACCCGCAAGCCCATGCCAAGCCGGACCCGATTCGCAGCCGTAAACTGCTGCTCCACCGCAAACAACTCGAGCAAATTAAAGCCGGTGGACTAGTGCCAGTGCCCATGGCACTATTGCAAGACCGCGGGCTGGTTAAGCTCGAGATCGGCCTCGGCCGGGGCAAAAAGAAATACGACAAACGCCAAGTGATCAAACAACGCGACACCGAACGCGATATTGCCCGGACTTTGAAAGGATAACCTATGGAACAACGAGATTGGGAAGAAATAATTGAAAGAGTTGGAATCGTTGCCGCCTGCGTTATTAAAAATGATCGTAAATACTTATTAGTCCAAGAAAAACAGCCCAAAGTCTACGGCTTATGGAACTTACCCGCAGGCTATGTTGATAAGGGAGAAACTATTGAGCAAGCCGCTGTTCGCGAAGCTAAAGAAGAGTCTGGCTATCAAGTAACTTTAGGTCAAAAAGTTGGGGTTTACCACGAGTCAGTCGGCAAGCCCGTCAAGCACGCCTTTACTGCCCAGGTTGTCGGCGGCAAACTTAACCCCAACCCCGACGAAATCCTTGACGCTAAATGGCTAAGCCTTAAAGAAATTCGCAACTTGAACCATGAGGACAAACTGCGAGCCGATTGGATATGGATGGCTATTAGTCGGGCTGAAGAGCTAGAGCTCGGTTGACTCCCCGTCGGCCAAAACCGTTATCTCAACATTACCTGCCATATCGGCGAACTTAGACGGATCAAACTTAAAGTGATCGTAGTGAATAGGAATAGCTTTTTTAGTTCCAGCTTGCTTCATAAAGCTAACTACCTCGCGCACAAACTCGACTCCAGTCGGGCCGCCGATTGGCGCCGCTAAATTGGGCGCTTCTAGACCTTTGTGCCAAGTCGAGCTATCACCAGGGTGAATTAGAGTGCCATCAATGACATAGGCTGTGTTTTGTGGTGGATCACCGTAGCCGGCTGGCAAGCTAAAGTGCGGTACGTCGATTGGTAAAATATCAAAGCCGGCCACCTCGAACCCGGCGCCGCTATTAACGACGCAGGCAGCCTGGCCAATCAGCTTGGCAGCCGACTCGTTAGCGTAAATACACTGCACTTTCATTTCAACCATGGTCGGTATTAACGACTGGTCGAGATGGTCGGGGTGCTCGTGCGTGAACAAGACCGCATCAAAACCACCCAGCTCGTCCAGCGAATGTTTTTCGGTAAAGAAGCCACCAGGGTCGATCAGCAGTTTCTTGCCGGCTTTTTCTATTAACAGGCAGCTTTGGCCAAACTTTGTAACTTTCATGTTTTTTACTATAACAAATGGTTGGCCGATTAGGCTTGTATAAATTGCTACAAAAAAGTTGCCAAACTTTATAAAAAATGTATTGACAGGCTTTCTACGCGTAGTATAAGCTGAGTTTAGGCGCTGGGTAAAAATAGTGCTCAAAACAAAAACCTAACAAAACTCCACTGAAAAACGGCTTGCAAAAGCCGTTTTTCTTGTGTCCGAATTATGTCGCCAAAACTGCGACAAGTTTTGAGCCCGATCCTTTTGGAATCGGGCTCTTAAAACCGATTATTAACTTCTGGCGGATAACAGTCGCCATCGTGATCCAAAGGCTTCCAGCAATCGGGGTTGTGATGACAGTCGGCATTACCATCCAGCACGTCCTGCAGAACTTCTGCCAAACCACCGGCGGTTGAGCTCAACTTACGACTACCACTTCCCCACTCAACTCGCCATCTGAGCGGATGGTCTATGAGCGACAAGTCAAAACCTCCGAGCCTAGTCGCTAGATCCACTACCAGCTGGTCGAGCGGATGCGGCGACATGTAACGGCCCCCAGCCCCGGTTGCTCGATGCAATACCGCCTGACTAAAGGTGCGGCCGCGGCTGTATTGCCTAGGCTGTGAAGCAAATACCAGCCGCATCACGATCTGCCCGTTATCGACGTAAATGCGCAGCGGCTTGGGATTCTGGCGAAAAATGTCGCGCAGTAGCAGCTCGATTTCATCCATCGGCGATCACTCGCAAATGGCCAGGTTTTCTCGGCACGTCCTCGATCAGCTTGTCGCGGTACTGCAGCTCGTGCAACAAAGCATTCAAATCGTCGATTCCCTGCTGGCGACCCGCCCCCATCAACTGGCTGCGCTTTACTCCTTCGGGCCCAAAACCGCGCAACAGATTTACGGTGGCCCGCTTGGACTCCAGTCGCTGTTCAGCCACCCAGGCCGCGTAATCAAGCTCTGACTGCAACTTGGGTAGGACGGCCTTGTGAGGCTCATAGTGATTCATGTCCAGTACACAGCCGCCCAACCAGCAGCTATAGCGGCCTTCGGCAGCCCGGGCCAGTGTTTCCTCGAATGTCGCTGCGATACTGCGTACCTCTTTGCCCGGCTCACCGGTTTGAACGCAGAACTGTCGGTCTGCCAGTATCCAAACTTCAATGTGCCCACGTTCCAGCAGCTCGTCAGCCAGCTCGTCGATACGACCGGGCGGCAAACTGCGGCCTTTATGGCCACTTAGCAGCTGGTAAAGTGCCGAACCAAAGCGAGACGATTCAACGCTCGAATGACCGCTCTTGAAGTACATGTGGACGACACCATCGATACGAAAGGCGTGAAGCTGGTTAATGGTTAGCTGGTCAGTCTTAGTATGGGCGGCAAAGCCGCGTAACAACTGCTCGGCCAAATCCGGTTCCACCACTCACCTCCCTCGAGGCCTAGGGTCAAACCTAGGTTACAGGCTAGACGCTTACGCTACAAGCACAAGCGTCTAGCCGTGAATCCAAACTGGTGTTCCAACATCGGCCCAATTGTAAATCCAGGCGGCAGATTCCAATGGCATGTTAACGCAACCATGCGAGCCGCCGTAGTAATAGTCCTGACCGCCGAAGCTCGACCGCCAGCTGGCATCATGCATGCCGTAGTCTTTATAAAACGGCATCCAGTACTGAACGTAAACATTGTAGTTGTAGCCGATGGCGTAACCGTTAAGGTTGCGATCGGTTTGTTTAGCCTCAACACTGAATAAACCTTGGACCGTTGGAAAACCAGCCCCAGTTGCTCCGGAAGTTATCGGCGAATCAAACACCACCTGGTGATCCTGGTAAACCCACAGGTGCTGCATGCTCAAATTAATTTCGATGTAGCGCCCGAAGTCGAGATTAATGGTGTTGTTGTAGACAGTTTTAAACGGCACGCTGTGAGTAGTTATGGCAATCTTGGTCTGCCCACCATTAACTGCCGGCACGATCTGGTTGACTAGGCTGTCGGTATCAATAGCCGTACCTTCTACCCCTTGCTCTTCGCCACTAACCTGGCCGTTAACGGTATTAATCAAATGGTTCTTGGGATCCACATTAATGCCACTATTGCCCAGCCCATTGACATAGCCGCCCACTTTGGCCGGATCAACCGTTACTGTCAGTTGGTCGCCTGACTTAGTAAACACCAGCCAGCTGCCAATAATAGCCGCACTGGGCACAAAAGTTTTGTCGTTATAAGTCAGCTCGATTTGGGTCGCCATTAGTTTCTGAGCAGCGCTGACGGTAGTGGTGGTATCGGCAGCCTTAATGTCGGCCGGAATACTCTCGCGGGGCAGGCTTAGCTGGCCCTGCTGGTCGGCCAGCGCCTCTTCCAGCGACAGCGTTAGGTGTTGCTTGTTAACGCCGACGCCGTTCTGGTCCGGCGTAACGCTGACCTTCCCGTTCACCACCGTTACCACGGCATCAACGGCGGCGCTAGAGTGGGCTGTTGCCAAGTGGTTTACAAAATCGGCCAGCTGGCCTTCGTCTACCTGGTAAGCATAAAGTAGCGGCGTGGCGTGGCGAGCCGACCATAGTCCAACTGGAAACGGCAAATTGCGGCCGACGGCAAAAGCCGCCTCGTAAGTAGCGTCGAGGTTGTAGTTAGCCCCCAGCTGCTCGGGCTTGGCCTGATAATGCTGGCCGTCGACTGTCAAATCCAACTGATAGCCGGACAGCTGCCTCCCCAGCCGCGACTCGGCCTCTGCCCGATCCAACCGTCCCAACGACACCCCAGCCACCTTTACCCCGGGGTAAACCCGATTCAAAAAATAAGCGGCCGCGGCCGTGTTAGCACTTACCAGCAAAAATCCGGCCATCATTAAGCCGGCTAACAGCCACTTTACGACCCCAGACTTATGAACCGATTTAGACAAATAATTACCGTGTAAACTCTTATGTTTTATACCATATCCTTCGGATTACCGGCAATCATAAACTGTCTTTGTAACAATGCCTTAAGCGTTATGCGAGCCACCAATTATAATTTCGGGAGCCGCCCTTTTTTTGCACGCTTCTAACAATGCCCAGGTAGGTTGCCAAGTGCTACGGTTATATCAGATTTAAATGTGTAGGAGGGTTCATGAAACGAACTTTTTGGCGTCATGCTATTACGGCTGCCACCACGATGGTTTTTGGAGTCGGCATCGCAGCTGGCGCAACTATAACAATTACTGGTACGGGTAATTCCTCGGTTAACACGGCCACTAGTACTAACAATAATTCCGCCATGCTGAACAACAACAATTTCCTGGGTATCGGCAACAACAACGGCCAGTCGGCCACTAGCGGTTTTGCTAATTCCAGCGGTAACACCAACGCCGGTGGTGCCTCCAGCGGTTCGGCCATGAACGGCAACAGTACTTCGACCGGCGTGGGCGTCAGTAATAGTAACGGCGCAGCCGGGGCTTTCGGCGCCGGAGCTGGCGGTTCGACTATTGGTATCAACACTACCGGCCCCAGCTCGTTCAATTCGGCGACAGTTAATAACACCAACACCTTTAACCAAACCAACAATAACAATATCAACATTGGTAACAACAATTCACAGTCGGCTACCTCTGGAAACGCCAATGTCAGCGGCAATACCAACGGGGGTAGCGCGTCCACTGGCTCAGCCTCCAATAACAACTCCACCAACACCAATGCCAATGTTACTAACTCTGGTGGTGCAGCGGCGGCCTTTGCCGGTTCCGGCGGCCCATCTAACGTTAACATTGGCACCACCGGCCCCAGCTCGACTAACACGGCCAACGTAACCAACAACAATACCTTCAACCAGACCAACAATAACAATATCGGCGTTTCGAACAATAACAATCAGGGTGCCTCCAGCGGTTCGGCCAATGTCAGTGGCAATACCAACGGCGGTAGCGCCTCTAGCGGCAACGCTTCGAACAGCAACAATACTTCCACCAACGTCACAGTAACCAACAGCTGAAACCAATTAAATAAAAGCTAGAACCGCGACTCCACACGGAGCCGCGGTTCGGGGCGTCTCGAGATCCGGCTAGTGATGCAAATAGCAGTGGATGCAAACATTGGCTGCCGAGAATGGAATGATCCCCGGACGCTGACCACAATCAGTGCAGGGATAATCCATTCTGTAGAACGACTCGAGCTGATCGCTGAATGGCGTTCCTCGACGCAGTCGACCTTCGCGCAACAACTGTTGTAGCAGATCCGCCAAATCCTCGCCCCGTAGCAACACGTCGTCATCGTCGACAGCCTCAAGCCCATCTGCCACCGCTGCCGCAATCTTGGCCGTCACATCGCAGTATGCAGACAGCGCACGGGCGCGAAGGATCTCCAGGTCGTCGCCTTGTTGGCGTAGCAGTTCCTGATTACAAGCCTCTACAAAGCGCTGATTGTCCCGATAGCGGGTGTTCCACGCCGTTACAGCCCGCCCTTCCAGATCGTCGATTTTGTTTGTCATCACTCTCCAGACTCTCGAGGTGCTGGGATAATTATGGCTTAGATTGGACTGTCGAACAACAAATTAAACTCTGGCGATATCGTACTGCTTGAGCTTGGCCTTGTTGGCTTTGGTTGGCGTTTGCAGCTGCAGCAACTCGGCGTAAATGCCATCGGGCTTGGTGGCCAGCTCTTCGGGCGAGCCCATCTCCACCACTCCGCCGCCGCGAATGCCAACGATCATATCAACATTTTGAATCGTGCTTAGTCGGTGAGCAATGATCAGCGTAGTTCGATTTTGCATCAGCCGCTCCAGTGCGTCCTGCACCTCTTTCTCGGCTTTAGAGTCTAGTGAGCTGGTGGCTTCGTCGAGGATCAAAATCGGTGCGTCTTTCATAATAGCCCTGGCGATGGCGATGCGCTGTTTCTGGCCACCGCTGAGCTTAACGCCTCGCTCGCCAATCTGGCTATTAAAGCCCTTGGGTAACTTCATAATAAAGTCATAGGCATTGGCTGCTCTAGCCGCCTCTTCCATCTCGCCTTTGGTCCATTTGTCCCGGCCGTAGGTAATGTTTTCAGTGATCGTGCCCGAGAACAATGCCGGCTCTTGGAATACCACGCCAATGTTGCGTCGCAACGAAGCCTGGCTGACAGTCTTAATGTCGCTGCCATCGATCTTAATACTGCCGCCGGTAGTTTCATAAAAGCGTAGCAACAGGTTCGAAATGGTGGTTTTGCCCTCACCACTCTCGCCTACTAGCGCTAGTTTAGTGCCAGGCTCTATTGTAAAAGTTACATCATTTAAAACTGCTTTACCGCCGCCATAGGCGAAGTCGACTTTTTCATATTGAACCTGCCCAGCCGGCACTTTAAGCGCACTAGCAGCTTCTTTATCTTGAATGCTAGGCACTTGATCCATGATGGCAAAGTATTCCCGACTGCCGGCCTGAGCTCGCTGCAGGCTATCAACAATAAACGACGAGGCAAATAGCGGGAATTGGGCCTGGGTAACCAGCTGGATTAAAAGTGTGAACGTGCCAAGCCCATAGTGCCGCTCGAAAGTTTGCCAAACGATGTAGGAATAAATTAAGAAGAAGACGCCGTTTAGACTGGCGCGGCGTAGGTTGTCGTACTTGTGCCATTCCTTGGACTGTAGCTGAGTCTGGTCCTCGATGGCCTTGCGCTTACCGGCAAAAATACGGCTCTCGGCCAGCTCCTGAACAAAAGATTTAACTACCCGAATTTGACCAATTGATTCCACAAATCGACCGTTAGCATAGTCGGTATCGGCATTAATCCCCTTTTGTTTGGCCTGCCAGCTTTGGCTTGACTTGTTGGTTAGCCAAATGTAAATCGGAAACAACGATGCCAATAACACCGCCACTGGCCAGCTGTAGTAAGCCAGAATCCCGATCGTTATGGCACTAGTTAAGAAGAAGCCGATGAAGTTGTTGGCAAAAGCTTGAATTAGCTGGCTAATAGTCACAATGCTACGTTCCAGCTTACTTGTGATAACGCCAGTGATTTCGTTGTCGTAGAATTCCAGCGGCAGCTGCAGAATATGGTCGTAGTAGCGCTGGCTCAGTAGAGTGTTTAGCTTTGCACCCAACATGTCGCCGATATAACCCTGGATATTAGATAGCCAAGTTATCGCCAGGCTAATGGCTAGTAGCAGACCGACCATAACTTCGAAGAAGCCGGCCGATACCACGTGGCCCGCATTGTTACGCACAATGCCATCGACAATGAACTTAAACAAAAAAGCCGGGACTTGGTTTAACAGCGCAATTACCACCACAAAAATCGCTGTGGCGACGTAGTATCGCTTCAGCGAGCTAGAGTACTTAATTATTTTCCAAATATCTTTCACTTAATTCTAGTTTATCAGACCGAACAAGCATAAAAAGAAAGCGCCCTCACGATCGTGAGGGCGCAGGGTGCAAGCTGATGCGGTGGCGCAGCAAATGCTCGGTCCACACCAGGGGTTCTTTAACAACCAGGTGCCTCGGGCTTCGTGTCCAGCGCTGGGCGGAATGAATGTCGAAACCTCGCGGCAGGTCCGGCGGTACAATCGGCTCAACGCCATTGCGCCGCATGATGGCCAGACAACGCGGTACCAGGTAAGCATGGGCTACCAGAATCGGCCGCTTGCAACCGTGTCGATGCATGGCATCGATGCCCCACTCCATGATCTCGTAGGCATAGTGGCGGTCTTGAGTACTGCCAAGCCACATGACTCGCGACATAGGCTGGCCAGTCATTAGCGAGGCCTCAGCCACTTCCGCCGCCACAGCCATCGGCAAATCCGGTAGTCGAGTGACGATAAAGCTAGCGAGTGCCGCGTTGACCGGCCCGGGGAAATATTCGTTCCCCCACCGGATCTTACCCCAGGCATCGGCAATGATGAAATCGCCGTCGACCACGTCGCCCTGTGGCTGGTATTTACCGGTCAGCGATTGGTACATCAACTTGAAAAGGGACACTTCGACTCCTTGTCGAGAACCAGCCGATTATGCTATTTAAGCCGAGTTATTTGCAAGCACAAGCGCAAAGAAAGAGGCCCCGGTCGGAGACTAGAGTCTCTTCCCGAGGCCAGCCGCTAGAAGCAGCGGGTGCCACTGGTCATCATCTGATGCGTGGCGTCGTAGCCGGGGTCGAACGTGGCCCAGAAGCCGTCGAAGGGCGTCGAACGCCCGACCCGGTGACGAGGCTGACCGGACTGTACCGGCTGGCTGCTGATCGCAGTCGTCGGCTTGGACGGCAGACCGTTCGCGGTTCGGGGAACCAGTGGGCCGCGAGGACCGGGCAGCTGCTCGTCGCGCAGATCGATGACCAAGGCGATTGGAGCGGCCTCGACCCAGCGATGACTGCCGACGTAGAACTCGCGCGGCTCGCTGTTGCCCCGGTAGTGCCCGTGGTTCCTCACCCGGGTGGCCTTGATGCGGCGGCGCTCGTCGGTGCTGCGGTTCTTGCCATGCGGCTTCTGGTTGTTGTTGAGCTTCTTGATACCCACAACGCTCCTTTGCTCTCGATAACGCTTGCGGTTAAGAATTGATATATACTACACTATTTCTACTAAAAAGTCAATAGTTATTGATTCGGCTGCGGCGGCGGATTGGCAGTAAAAACGTTCTGGGCCGCCTCTTGTAACGGCGCGTAACTGCCACCAATCGGCAGCAGATCGCTAGACCCTGCTACCCCGCCCAATAAGCCACCAGGGCTGGTACTAAACACTACGTCTACGGGCGCGGGGCTTTTGTGCAGCACGTCAAAAACCGTCAACAAATCGTTAGTACTAAGGTCGGTGCGAATGTTATCGCGAAAAGCCGCCGCCAAGTGATTTAAGCGCACTGGATGCAGAATTAGCCACGGATCCAAGGCCTTTGTCTCTACGGCCTTCACCACCTCTTGCTGACGCAGAGCGCGGCCGAAATCATTACCGCAAGTCCCCTTGCGACAGCGAGCGTATTCCAATGCCACTGCCCCATTCATATGATACTGCCCCGGCTTAATGTCCAGACCACAGCTGGCATTCTCGTTAGTACTACAGGGATACTCGGGATCACGCAGCTCGGTCTTAACTGTAATGTCTATTCCCCCGACCGCGTCCACTGCCTGCTTCAAGCCGGTAAAATTAGTTTGCATGTAGTAGTGAATGGGAATGCCAAGCGTATTTGAGACCACTTGCTCGGCCAACTGCGGTCCACCCAAGGCATTAGCCTCGTTAATTTTGCCATAGCCGTAGCCGGGAATATTGACTCGCAAGTCTCGGGGAATACTAATTAGAGCTACTCGCTGGCCTTGGGTATCAAGACTCATCACCATCATGGTGTCGCTGAGCTTTTCGCCGGCATGCCCGGGGTCGCCAATACCTAGAATTAAAATGTTTGTTCGGCCACCATCACCGCTTAGTGCACCGAAATCCAACGGGTTGGCCGACAGAGTGGTCAATGTATAAAGCAAGTAAGCAACGACACCAACAACCACCAGCCCCACAAGCAGCAAAAAATTCCGCAGCCAGTGGCGTTTGGGCCGCGGTGACTGCGGACCTAAGGGCGTTGTGTCGCCTATCGATTTCAAATAGTCATCGGGGGAGGGCATATAATCCATGGCTAAAGTATAACAACCAAGCTACAAATTAGCCTTAAAGAAGCTGATAGCTCGAGACAGAAACAGTTGGCGAATGGCTGGATCGGAAAACTGATGATCGCCGCCTGCATAGGTGTAATATTCCACCGGCTTACCGGCTGCTACCAAAGCCTGATCCAAGTGCTGCGAGAACAAAGGCGGCACTACCTCGTCGGCGGTTCCAACATCGATCTGCACGGCTCCCGTAATATACTTAACGTAGTTAATGGCCGAGACGGAATTCCAAAAATCGGGATTAGTCTTAGGATTGCCCTGGTTCGCCACCAGACTTTGCAAATTACCCTGCACAACGGCCGTCGGCTGGTCGCGGTACTGTGGTGTGTTGGTCCAGTTGTAAAATAGATCGTACATACTGCCGACGACACCAGCGGCAATTACGGTAGCTTTAACATCCGGGCTAGCCACCGCCGTTCGCAGCACTTCGTGTCCACCCAAACTATGGCCCAAAAGACCAATCCGATTGCCGTTAACTAGCGGGTAGGCTTTAAGTGACTGCACCAAATTTAGTAGATCGTAAGCGTACACCGGCGAATAATGCCCGCCCTCAGGCACTCCTTGGCTCTGTCCGTGTCCCCGATAGTCAGGCTTAATTACAACAAAGCCAGCCCGCGCTAAGGACGCGATGAATTCACGATACTCTGGACCGTTGGTTTGATATAAATCGGGCTGAATATAGCCGTGAGCCAGTACTACAACCGGATAGCCACCAGTCGGAGCTGTTGTATTTGGCACACTCTCAAGCGCAAATTCCTTTAATCCATCCGATGTAAAAGACACAATATAGTTATGATAACCACCCTGATCGCCCAGGTCCTGTTGATCCACAACCGGGCTGGCGACGTACTTGCGGGCGCGGATGGCCTCGATCTGCAATGGATTTAGCGTCGTGACATCAGCTTGTGCCGGAGAGGTAGTGTCGGTTAAATCAACTGGCATGGCCGCCAGTGGACCGGGCTGGGCCGGTCGACTCAGCACCAAGGTCGCACTGCCTACAAACAGCAGGGCGCTAACTAGCCAAAGCTTAGGTCGCCATTTCATAGGCCAATGATACAGTTTACAGCGGCTGAGGGGTATTGGTAGTGGGCATGCCGCTGACTGGAGTAACGGCCGGATTTAACCGCACTTGCTGAGCTACAATCGAACCATCAGACTGTGGCGTGCCAGCAACCACGACGTTATCACCAGGTTTGATAGTCGAAGCTGCCACAGTATTGCCGTTAGCATCCAGCACGATGGGGTTGGCCGAAAATGACACGGTAACAGTAGAACCGCCATTGGTTTTAACCACCATACTAGTCGTGCCATTAAGGCTATCGACAGTGCCAAATACTCGTCCGCGACGCACACCGCCAAAACCGCGGCTATAACCACCACCAGAATTAAAGCCAGGGGCTCCGGGCTTTGGCGGTAAAATGCCGGCACCAGCCCTTAGCAACACCCGATCGTCACGACGTTGCAACGCCATACCGCCGGCAAAACTTATGCCGGTCACTAGTACTACACCGGCAGCGATTAATAGTTTTTTGGGGACAAATTTTGAATTGTCAGTTTTTTCTTCCATAACCGCATTTTGGCGTACCAAGCTGAGAGATCGCTTAGAGCTAGACCGCTACACCTAAACGCTGATCGATGGCCCTTAGTAAATGACGATAGAAGGCGTGGGCCGGCACGGTTTGTCCCAAATGGCTATGGCCGGCCAGTATAAATTCCGTAGCCTCTTTAATCGGCAGAACTTTGGCCTCGGCCACTTCCGAGGGCTGGATGGTTAGCTTAACCCCAGTCGGAATTTCGACCAAATAAGTATCCACCAAAGCCCGACTGTGCAAGCCATAGCGGGACAAGTAGTGATTATAGCGCCAGGTAGTCAGGAATTCAGCTTTGGCTAGCGATAGACCCAGCTCTTCTTTGAGCTCCCGCCGCAAGGTTTGGTCACCAGTCTCGCCGCTCTCGCTTAAACCGCCCATGCTAAAATCCCACAAGCCAGGATTACCAATAATGGATTGCGAGCGTTTTTGTAGCAACAAGCCGCCATCGCGCGTATACAAGGCGGCGTGAACACCCCGGTGCCACAAGCCTTTTTGGTGTACGGTATCAATATCGGCCTTAATACCCAGCTTACGGCCGTCGGGAGCATAAATGTCGAGCAACGATTTCGACCGCGGCTTGGTTAAAAGCCAAGCCAGCTCGTCCACCCTCTGCTTAATGTGTCGGTAAGTCCGTTGGGTTACAGCCACCACTTCGGCTTCGTGATACTGCCACTGCGGCAGCAGTTTATTGATGTCGGTTATATCCCAAATAAAAGTCCGCAGCGGTAATGTAAATTCAGCCTTAACCCGGCTATAAACTTCACGATTAACGCAAATCACCACGTCGGCCTGGTCGATAACTGCCTGGCTAACCTGGGTCCATTTGGGGGCAGTCAGATTTAAAATACCGTCATCTTCCAGTAGTGGCACTGTATAGCTGCCAATCGGCCCCCACAAGTTCATGTTGGCATACACGCCGCTCGATGTGGCCTTAACATGCGGTAGATGCAGTGAATTCAGGTAGGCCTCAGCCAGGCGGCTGCGATAAACATTACCCATGCAAATGAAGTGAACAACCATAAGCGTATTCTAGCATTTCAGGCTTCATTTAGCTGCTTCTTAGAATACTTGCGTTCTTATCACGGTAGTTTTATGATGTTCGCAAAGGATAAGCATTATGAAAGCTTTGTCGAATACATTACGACTACTAATCGCCGTCAGTTTAACCTTGGCCTGGCTGGGAACCGTGTCGGCCAGCCCCAGTTTAAGTTTTGGCCGACGCATTGCCTTGCTACATTCCACCAGCGCTAACTGGGCCGGCTATGCCATTGAAACCAACCTAACCAAGCCGGCCAAAAATGCTGTTTCGGATGTCTCCGGCCAGTGGACCGTACCGACTTTAAACTGCACTCGCGCTACCACCTACTCTTCGGCCTGGGTAGGTTTGGACGGCTACAGCTCTAATAGCGTAGAGCAGCTGGGTACCGAGCAAGATTGCTACCGCGGCCAGCCCCAGTACTCGGCCTGGATCGAAATGTATCCCCGGCCGTCGCGCAGTTTGAACGTGCGCGTTAAGGCTGGCGACGTTATTAAAGCTTCAGTGCATTATGCCGGCAACTACCGCTATGTTTTGTCGTTAGCCGACTTAACCACTGGGTCCAGTTTTTCCACCAGCGACTACGCCATAGCCGATCGCAGCAGTGCTGAATGGATTGTCGAAGCCCCATCCAGCTGGTTTGGCGAACTGCCACTGGCCAACTTTAGCCCCATTAACTTTACCAATGCCCAAACCACCGTTAACGGCGTAACTGGCAGCATTAGCGGCAGTTGGCAAAACGACCCGCTGACTATGATCGACGGCGGCGCCAAAGCTGTCCCCTCGGCCTTATTGGCTGGCGGACAAAACTTCAATGTTAGCCGAGCTAATTAGTCCAGCCGTCGGCTTTTAATAAGGCCGCTAGCTTCTGGCGGTAAGCCGTTTGGTTGTACACGCCAGGGTAGTCGACTAATTTCTGGTTTAAAACTTTAAAGCCCGCCTGTTGTAATGGCTCGGCCGCCACATCAAAGACGTTTGATTTAATTAATACCAAGCCGGTCTCGGGCGTGGCCAATTGTTTAACTCGCTCGATTAACCTTGGCAGTGCCACCGCGATCCGCTCTTGGCGCTGCTTCTTGGTTACCTGATGAGCTTGCGATTCCTCTAAAGCTTCAATCATGTAAAGGCCGTCGGCTTGTAATTGCTTTAGCCACTCGGCCTTGTGCTCCTGCAGCTCTTGGTCATTCTGGCCTTCGGCGTCACCATACAGCGCTTTGATGGTGTTATTGAACACGCGATCGTCAGGCCGGGGCGGCGTGTCGCGATAAAAATGCCGACTGCCGCCAAAGTCGGGTCCGGGTGGCGGACTCTCGGCAATTAACAGCCAGCGCACCTTATTCGGTCGGTATTGTCGTCTAATGTCGTCGTATTCGCTCATAGATTAAATTGTAGCAAAAGTAAAAGGCGCGGGACTAATCCGCGCCTTTGAAGCTACTTGATGTCCTGGCATACATCTCGTTTAGCTGGCCAATCTGCCGGCGATGCGGCTGGCACAGCAGCTGGCCTGGCATTGTCCGATTGCGGCATTCGTAAGCCTTGCAAGAACCGTCGGCCACCATGGCCTTGAATTCATGCTGCTCGACCCGCAAGTGCATGTGCCACTTCCATTCCTGCACTCGCAGATCGATAAGGCTGTAGCGCGGGGCCCACTCTGCCACCAGCTTGTTCCTGCGCCAGGGGTCACGGGACGACCAACGGGCGGCAGCCGCATAAACCACACATTGGTTGCAACCGAACGACCGCAGCTTGCTACCGACAACCCAGTCGGGTGCCGCAAAGTAGAGTCGCCAGCGCCAATTGGTTGCCGGATCACGCTGCAGCATGAGCATCACCAGCCTGGTTGACCAAGGCGTGCGAAAGCAGGTCTTGTCGATGTGCACTACCCCACCCATTGGCTCGTACTGGTAGATCAAATGCCACTCATGAGTCTGTAGGTAGATCGTCATGATGATGGCCGCGATTACAACTACCGTTGCTGCGGATAGCCAGATTTGCAAGGTAGCCCCCTTGAAGTCCTAAGCTCCTGACGCCAGATTATAGGCTAACTCGCTTAAGTAGGCAATAATGTGCGGCTTACGACCACTGGCCAATTACAAATTTGCGCTTTTTTTCCATAAATTTTCTTTTGAATAATTGCAATCCGACTCTCTTTGGGAATGTCCTTCGACTGCGCGAATCTAAGATCCGCGAGCAAAGCGAGTCGAATGGTGGAGCTGCCGGGAATTGCGCCCGGGTCCGCGGGTTCACTCTCTACTCTTCTACAGGCTTAGTTCACTTTGTTGTCTTAGGCGGTGGCCTCGCAGTAAACCAAATAACCACACGCAGCAACCTGTTGTCTTAACCACAACAACTAGGCAATTGTCATGGAGCAGCCCGATAATATGACACCGGCTCATCCCTATCGGGCGTCAGGGAGTCGATGGTTTTAACTTAAGCTAAAACTGGTGCAAGCGCTGGGCTTGAAAACAAGCTAGCTACCCGCGATACAAACGATTTGGCGTTTATAGTTGGTGGAATTTAACGCATTACCTTGCGGCCTGCCGAGTAGATTGTAAAGGTCCCACGTCGAAGCTGGTCAGCCCCCGCCTGCGCTAATAACTACAAGCGGCGATGAATCAGCCTCAAAGCCGACAAATAATACCAAAAAACTGGCCATTTTTCAAGGCACCAAGCATAATAAGCAAAAGCGTTGAGGAATCATGCCACCCGCACCAACCAATCCAAACTCCGAGCCTGGCTCAGTCCAACCCATAACACCTGTTCAGTCGCCAGCGCCGGGTAGTCAGGGCGTCCAGACCTCACAGTCCACAGAAGTTGTCATCGACAATGTCGATCAGAGTACCTGGGACTATATTAAACACGGCCGGCACCTGGCACTGTTTTTAGTAATGATTATTGGCACTGTAGTTTGGGAGTTAGGCTGGATTTGGCTAATTGCGAACACCAAAATTTGGAGTAGTAGTACGCCAACCAGCACTAATAACGACGGGCACGGTATTGTCTACATCATGGGCGCACCCATTGCCGGAATAATGATCTGGTACGCTCGGATTAAGAAAAAATTCGAAGACCAATTCTTAAGCCAGTTTGCCACCGCCAACGGCTACACTTTCGTGCCCACCGGCCAGCTCAACGAAATCTACGGTGAATTCTTTAACATTGGCTATAATCGACAGGTTTACGACGTTGTTAGCGGGCTGTATCAAAATCACCCGCTGCGACTTTTCCTATATCAGTACACCGTTGGTAGCGGCCGCAGTCAGGTGACCTACCGCAAAACTATTCTGGAAGTAGACTTTGGCGCCAACCTGCCCCACGTTCTGGTGTCGAACCAATTCGGCGGCAGTTGGATCAAGCGAGACATATCTGCCGAATGGAACAAGCAGCCTGGACTGGAGCGACTACATGTCGAGGGCGAATTCGATAAAAAGTTTGGGACCTACATCACCACCGGCCAGCAGGTCGAGGCACTGGAAATTCTAACCCCCGACGTCATGGCTCAAATTATGGATCTGGGTGGTAACTTTGACTTCGAGCTAGCCGGCAGTAAGCTGCACGTATACCTGAACGGCTTCATTAACAAACGTGACCAACTGCAGACGATGTACAGCCTGACCAAAATCTTATCAGCCAAGTTGGGGCCGGTTTTGCAGCGCATGACCTTTGATTCCAAGCAAACCCCGCAAACGCTACCGGCTGCTACCGATCCTAAAAAGACCGCTCGGCTGGCGGTGTGGTTTGTGGTCGGTTTTGCCGTATTGATGATGGTTTTGATTATTATTCTAATAACTACCGGCAGTCGACCAACTTAATTTGCGCAAAAAGTTTAGGGTTTAAAGATTGTGTTCACTTATGTTTGGCGGTCATTGTCCGCCGGCAAATACCGGTCGCACACCCTCCCACAGACTAGGATCGTTAAACTTGGTTTTGCGCCAGTACCACCACTCGGCGCCCCACAGGTAGTACTCTTTGATACCGGTGCGGCGGGCAAAGTCCACCTGGCCCAAAACGCGCTTTTCGTCCATGCTCTTATTTTGCTCGGCCAGACTCAACTGCTCGGTCGGCCCCGGCCCCCACGGTTCGGCCTGCAGCTCGTGGATAATCACCGGCCGGTGCAAAAACAGTTCGATAAAGGCTGCTCTGACTCCGTGCCAGTACGGTGACAGCGGATAGTTAAAATAAAACTTGGCGTACGGCTGGTACACCCGGTTATAAACCGAAAAGCCGACTACATCAGGCCGCGGGGTACCCAATGGTAAACCAAACTCGTTCGACACGTTAACGATGGTCGCATGCGAACTGTCGTGCGCCTTTACTAGAGCATACTCTTCGTCTAAACGCTGGCGGCTAAAGTCGTGGCACTGGCCAAAAGCCGTATTCAGCGCCTCGTTCTCTAGCTGCCAGGTGCCAAGTGCCGGACTAGACTTATAGCGATCTACTACTACTGCTACATACTTCTCGACTGCCTGCTTTTGCTGATCGGCGCTGAGCTTAGTCGCCCAAGCCGGTTCGTGGCACTCAGGCCAGCGCGGTTGGCGCAGCCCGATGGCCAGCGTAACCTTAGCGCCGTGATCGGCCGCTTGCTGCATTTGCCAGTCTAGGTCGTCGAATTTGTAGACGCCGGGCTGCGGTTCACCCAAGTCCCAATAGCTCATCAGCCGAAAACGACGCACATGCAGATCGTTTAAAAGTGCTAGGTAAGTTTCACGCCAGTCTAAATTCAGCTCTTCGGCGTATTTAATTGAAAATGTCACACCGGGTCGCTCAGCCTCGCTCCGATGGCGATGGTTGAATATCATGACAGCCACACCGCCAACGACGGCGTATACAAACACCAGCGCCAAAATTGCCACCCCCATTACCCGCAGGCTATGGTGCGCCACCCTCCGTGCTCGTTTCATCGCCGGCCTTCCAGCGTATCAACGATAAAGTCGGCTATTTTCGGGCCGGCCTCGGGGTCTAACCCCAGGTTTTCAAAATGGGTCTGGAATTCAGCCAGCTTGTCGGGATGCTGCACGTAATCGATAATAGCGGCGGCGGCTTCGGCTGGCTTTTTAATAACCCGCCCGACCCGGTGCCGTTCCACGAATTCGGCGTTGGGCTCTTCTTGCCCTGGCACTACGTCGATAATAATAGATGGCCTGCGGGCGATCATGTTCTCGTACAGCGTCAGCCAGCCAGCCTTGCCCACTACTAGGTCCGAAGCAGCCATTAATAGCGGTACGTTGTCGACAAAACCAAACACCCTAGCCTCGTCCCGGAACTGCACCGCCCTTAAATCGCTGACTAAGCGTTGGTTATAGCCGCCCACAAATAAGTACTGGACACCCAGTTCCTGCTTGGCCAACTGGCGCGCAATCGTAACTAGCTTAGTACTAAGCCCCAAGCCCCCGCCGGTTAGGTACACTGTCGGCCGATCTTGCAGCCCCAGCTCACGCCTGGCCTCGGCTTTCGACGGTAGGTTACTAAATTTGCTGGAGATCGGAAAGCCCAAATAGTGCAGTCGCTCACGTGGCACGCCCTGCTTGACTGCATAATCGATGGTTTCGGGCGTCGAAACCAAGATGTCATCGCGCGGACTCATTAGCCACAGCTTGTGCACGTCGCCGGCGTCGGTCACGATACTGACAATCGGCACGTCCTGCCTCCAATCCTCTAACACACGCCCAGCGGCATAACTAATAATCGGAAAGGTCGACACGATTAGGTCAGGCGCTTTTTTCTTCATGTAGGCGCGTCCCTTGTCGCGAAAGATGGTAGTAAAAAATCGACTGACAAACCTGGGATTAACATTGGCAAAGTTGTAAAACAACTTATAGGGATAAGAATTTAGCAATTTAACACTTGAGGCGTAGGCCGGCACGGCAATTTTTTCCATTGGCAACAGCAGCTTTAGGTCGGGATCGGTAAAAACATCGACCCACTCGATATCGTAAGTATCGCCGTATTGCTCGGTTAGAGCTCCGGCAATGGCTTTGGCTGTCGCGACATGACCACCACCCACCGGGGCTGTCAGGATCAGGATTTTCAGTTTACTCATTGCTTATGATTATAACTCAAGAAGCCACCAAGGTGCTGGAAAATTCAGGTCAAAATTGTTACGCTTAGGAACATGAAACCACGACCGTCTGCCCAAACCGATTACATAACCGACAATCCGGTCTTTGACCCGTCGCGACCCGGCAATTCCGAAATTCGTAAGCACTACTTCCTCGATCGCTACGTCGTCATTGCTCCCAAGCGCAACCTGCGTCCCGACTCGTTTGCGGTAGCCACCGGCGAGCACAAAACCGAAACCTCTACCAGTCGGGCTATCGAAAAAGATCCGGCTATTTTTGAAATCAAAGGCCCCGACAAAAAGTGGCAGGTCAAAGCCATCGACAACGCCTATCCGGCACTCTCCCTAGATAACCCCAAGGCCTTTGGTAAACAAGAAATTATTATTGAAACTCCAGACCACAACGTAGAATTTTCGGAGTTACCGATTGCCCAAATTGAGCGAGTGTTCGAGGCCTACATCAACCGTACTACCACTCTCAAAAAGCTCCACGGCATTCGCTACGTTTCAGTTTTTAAAAACGACGGCCCCAAGGCCGGCGCCAGCATCGCTCATGCTCATTCTCAGGTAGCAGCCGTACCAATCGTGCCGCCACACATCGTGTCCGAGGCCGAACAAATTCAAGCCTACATGATCGAACACCAAACCTGTCCCCACTGCGACGTTATTAGCTGGGAGCGCCAGCAAAAGGTACGGGTAATTTTTGAGGACAAGCACATTTTAGCCATTTCGCCGTATGCTACTCGCTACCCATTTGGCGTCTGGATTTTGCCCAAAATGCACAAGTCAAACTTTAGCGAACTCAGCGGCGATGAAAGGCATTCCATTGCCACGATTTTGAAAAAAATAACAGCTTCTCTCGATACAGCCAATATCAGTTTTAATTATTTCTTGCACGACTCGCTCGATGGCTTTAATCATCATTTTATTCTGCAAGTTGAGCCTAGGGTCACAATTTGGGCCGGTTTTGAGGTCGCTACCGGCCTTATCATCAACCCGGTGCCGCCGGAATATGCCGCTATGTGGTACAACGGCAAAGTGAAGTAGCGGAGCAAAGTTGAAGGACCTTAGCAACTAGCTTTTCTCAAAAAATTAGTGGCGTTTAAACCAAGAAAAAGCCCAGCTTTCTGGCGAAAGCTGGGCGGAGTGAGCCCGGAACGAGTCGGTCGTGGTGACTCGTCCCGGGGCTGCACTCGGCGCACCTGTGTGGCTGAGACGAGCTGCTAGAGGTGCAGCCGCAACTCGTCATTTGGCGACACGAGGGTTGGGGCTGGGGTCCCCGGTGGGGCCCCGAACTTCCACGGCTCCCCTCAACCGGGGATCCTCAATCCGCGTGTTTGCGGCCGCAGGCCGCGCTGGCTTCGGGGGCGTCGACTCCCCCTAGGCCGACTCTTGCTCGGTCTTGGTGGCCTCGGATCAAGACCGGACCTTGCAAGAGCCCTGCGGGGTTCCGAGGCCTGCCAGCTAGTGCTGCCTGGCAGGCATCGATGATCCGTGAGTGTTCACGTGTTCATCCCTCTCTCTCTTTCCTGCCGAGCCGTCCTATGGGTGCAGGACGGTGCACGCTCCTGGCAGACCTCGCCTAGAAGCACGAACTATATTAGATAAAAACAGCCCAAAAGTCAATTACATAAAGCACAAGTTAAATCGGAAAATGTGCCTGTCAATTGAATTTTTTGGCAGTGTCCCAGGCCATTTGGAACAGAGCCATCATCGAGGCAGCAATTTCGGCACTGATAATGGTGACGGCCATGGGGTTAGGACCTTTAAGCGAATAGATAATTACATGATGTCCGGCGATACTAATGTCCCCGGTAACTGGATATTTGTCTATCGGTACAAACCGAGACTCGCGATTGCGCTGCTTATCGGAATCCTTGAGAATCGCGCCTTTGCTATAAGTGTAAATGTATTTGCTATGCAAGCCAGTCGAGACTCTTTCTGGGTTAGACAACGCATCCTTAAACTCCGGAAACAAGCTGTAGACTTGGTCTAAATTACTAAAGCCGTAAACTGTCTTAAATTCGCCGCCGTGAGTGGCAAAGAAAGTATTAAATACCGACTTAATGCCCTCCACTCCCTCGTAGAACTTTACTTCCGGAGAGTCAGCCGGTAGTCGTTTTAGGGATTGCAGGTCTGGCAAAATCCCTTCGAAGCTAGTTTGTTGCTCTTTAAGTTCTTGCTCTTTCTTGTCCAGCAAACGTCGGAGGTTAGTTGGGTCTTCAGCGCTAAAGTAAGTTTTTTTACCTTTTGAGGTCTGGCTGGCTAATCCTAGATTTACCAATGATTCTAGAATTACATAAGTAGTTACGCGCTTAATACCAGAGTAATCAGCAATGCGCTGAACCGTCGCCGGCCCCAGCATTAAGTTGGCCACATAAACTCTGGCCTCTTTCTGGCTTAAGCCCAGGTCTTCAACTTGTGATACCAACTGCTCGTTCATAACGGCAGTGTACCAGATAAGTAAAATGATGTCAAAGATTAGTGACATAAGTTATATAGTCAGACTTGACAGTTCGGCTTTTGTTCGGTTACTATCTGGTTACCCTAGTAATTTAAGGATTAGATATGCTTGCCAAAGTCTTTGCTCCTGCCCTAGTTGGTGTCGAGGGTCGATTAGTTGAAGTTGAATGTGATATCTCCAATGGCCTGCCGGCTTTTATCGTAGTGGGCTTGGCCGATAAGGCAGTCGACGAGGCCAAAGAGCGTGTCCGCGGAGCACTTAAAAACAGCCAGCTGGTGTTGCCACCCAAACGAGTTACCCTGAATCTAGCTCCGGCCGACCTGCCTAAAGACGGCACGGGTTACGACTTGGCCATGTCCGTAGCTTTGTTGTTATCAAGTGGCCAAATTGAAGGCCCGATTAGCGATGCTCTGTTTGTTGGCGAGCTAGCGCTGGATGGAAGCCTCCGGCCGGTACACGGAGCTTTATGCTACTCCAAACTGGCCCTGAATAACAAAATTAAGAGGCTGTTCTTACCACTGCAAAATGCTATCGAAGCCAGTATGCTGCCGGGTATTGAGATTTTTCCGGTTGAGCACATTCATCAACTGTATCGCCATCTCATCGGTGAAGAATCTATCCCAGCCTTTAAGTCAGCTCCAATTATTGCTAGCGATGTAAATAATACTACGGACTTATCAAGTGTTTACGGTCAAAGTCAGGCCAAGCGAGCTCTAGAAATAGCCGCTGCCGGTGGACACAACTTGCTGTTGTCGGGGCCGCCCGGTGCCGGCAAGACCTTGCTTGCCAAAGCCCTGCCCGGCATTTTGCCACCCCTCACTCTCGACGAAGTCATTGAAGTCACTCAAGTACACAGTTTGGCCGGCGTAAACCAAAGCGGCATTGTTACCAGCCGACCATTTCGTAATCCTCACCACACCTCCAGTGATATCGCCCTAATTGGGGGTGGGCGCTGGCCGAAGCCAGGCGAGATCAGCCTTAGCCATCATGGTGTGCTGTTTTTAGATGAGCTGCCAGAGTTTCCCCGCTCGGTGCTAGAAGTCTTGCGTCAGCCGCTGGAAGACGGCCAGGTAACTGTGGCTAGAGCTACCGGCTCGGTAACTTTCCCGGCCAAGTTCATGTTAGTGGCTACTCAAAATCCCTGCCCTTGTGTTTATGCCGGCGACCCTCTCCGTGACTGTAGCTGCAGTCCGGCCGGAATAGCCCGCTACCACCGCCGAGTTTCCGGTCCCCTCTTAGATCGCATCGATCTAGCAATCAATGTTGAGCGCGTTAAACAAGACGACCTAATAAAAGCCAAGGCCGGCGAGTCAACCGCGGCAGTATTAGCTCGCGTCAAATCCGCCCGGCAGTTGCAGGCCAAGCGCTATGCCAGCGGCGTAAAAACCAATGCCGATATGGATAATAATGACATTAAACGACACTGCGCCCTAGATGCCGATGCTACCAGTCTCGCCAATACAGCTCTCATGCAACTAAGTCTATCAGCCAGAGCCTACATGAGAGTCCTGAAAGTTGCCCGTTCAATAGCCGACCTAGCTGGTTCCACCAACGTTCAAACTCCCCACCTAGCCGAAGCTCTGCAGTACCGAGCTAGAGCTTAACCAATCGGTATAGGGCCGGGCCGAAGCTAGAGTGGTTAACCAGATACCATAGAGCTAATTCGCCAATAATAAAACCGCTAGCTAGTACGCCTACCTTCAATAAGTCGCGGCGGACGTAATTAAAATCAGCTCCCACGACCAGCGTCGGTTTGGCTGGCTTAGCATTAGCCACCGGCGCCACGGGAGTACTAGCCTGGGCTGCAGGCGGCTGACTAACTGCCGGCGAACTGGCCGCTTCCGAATGCTTGAACTGGTGTTTTTTGCGATGCTTTTTCTTTGCCATAGGCCGATTTTAGCACGTCTTCTCCTGTAGTTGCCAAGCCGCGACAGCTACCTCTATACTTGGATTATTGTGGACGAAGTAAATTGAATCCAATTCTAATTGCCCTACCGGCTGTTGCCTTAGTTGCCGCTGCTTTAGCCTGGTGGCAGATTTTTAGCCTGCGCCAGCGCTTAAATTCTGCCCTGGGTGGATCCGATCATCAGGAAATCGAAAAGGCCTTAGCTGCCTACTACAAACAGGTACAGCAAGTCGACGGCAAGCTCGACCACTTAACTGGTGAGTACCGCAAGCTAACCCTGGCAGCCGGCTTGGCATCGCAAAAAATTTCGGTGGTGCGATTCAATCCGTTTGGTGACACCGGCGGCGACCAAAGCTTTGCCTTGGCTGTATTAGACTCGCACAATTCCGGCTATGTCCTAACCAGTATTCACGGCCGCGAAGGCACCAGGGTGTATGTGAAGCCCATCGACTTTGGCAAAAGCAAATACACTTTGTCCCAAGAAGAACAACAAGCTATCGAGCAAGCTA